>ENA-OQJW01000057-OQJW01000057.1-human-gut-metagenome-genome-assembly--contig:-NODE-57-length-18871-cov-2.688007_pt1 | contig 18871 bp, 17 predicted proteins | sample MGYA00242619_ERZ504786 | MGnify/ENA primary metagenome ERZ504786 (study PRJEB26092, sample SAMD00036357) | human gut metagenome | host: Homo sapiens | study: EMG produced TPA metagenomics assembly of... | reverse complement strand
ACCGCATCCAAGCCCTCACCCCCTGGCAGATGTCCATGCTGCTGTGGAGAGCCAAGATTTTTCATATACAAGTGCTCTATCCCGAACTGCTGCGCATCAGCCTGTGCACGGAGCAGGAAAAGGACGAAATACGTTTTATGAAAGGATGGAAACTGAAAGAGCTGGAGAAAATAATGCCCGCATGGCAGCGACGGCAGTGCGAGGAGATAAAACGGGAACGGTGGAGAGGATTTTAGTGGCTAATGATTAATGAGGAATGATCAGTGATCACTGAGGAATGGTCAGTAATCAGTAAAACCTGCCGGCAACATGATCTACTTGTAAACAACTTTTAAAGGGGTATGTCAAAATCAAATAACTACTCCGAAAAGTTACAGATTGTAACTACAAGACCTAAAAAGCGGGTGTCAAAACTCAGTTTTTGAAAATATGAACTTATAATCTGAAATTTGAGCATCCTAAAAGACTAAAGAAAGGGTCGTATCATTACTCCATACAGAGCTTGATACGATCCTTTTACATGTTATAATTACTATCTGTAACTTTTCGGGGCTGTCCTTTTTGTTTTGACATCTCCCTTCTCCTATCCCCAAGTTATTCAGGAACAGCAACATTCAACTTCTTCATTCCCCCTCATTAAACCCCAGGCCCTGCTGTTCGGGTTTCAGCTTCTCTGTCAGGAAATTGGTATGCTCCCACTTCGGTTCGGGCGGATTATGATCCAAGGTCCTCTCCTCGGTAGGCGTGTAGCGTCCGTTGTAAGTGCTGAAGGCGAAAAAAGCATCTCCCGGTCCCGCCAAACCTGGTCGAACGTACCTTGGCTACACGCACCAGCACCTGCCCCAGTTCATCGTTACGGTCTATCACCATTCCATAATCCGTCTTGTTGAAAAAGGCCGCCGAGCCGTTGATATCATACAGCGTGGGCACAGGCCAGCGTTTGCTTCCCGGTTCGCGGCGCAACTTGGTGGGGTGCGCCACCAGAATGAGCAACACCTTGTGCTTCACGGCAAAATTGGAGAACTCATCGAAGATGCGGCTGATGTACTGCGTTTCCGTCTCCCAGTCGGGAATCTGATGCTCGAAGCGGTTGAAGGGGTCCACTACCAGCACCTTCACTCCTTTCCGGCTTACCAGTTGGGCGGCAATGCGGAGCACGCTCTCTACCGAGAAGTCCTCTTTCGGCATAATGGAGAAGACACTCTGTGCCAGGTAACGGATGGCCTGTCCGGCTTCCGGCAACGGCATCCCTTTGTGTTCGAAACGCTTGCCCACCACGCGGCGTATCAGCTTGCGGTAGTGATAGGCCAGCGGGGTATTCTCCGGGCTGAAATAGCCCACCTTCCAATCGTGGCGCAGGAGCAGGCGCATGGCAATTTCGTCCACAAACTCGCTTTTTCCGCTACCGGGAACGCCTGTGACCGTGAGCACAAAACCACGCTCGAACTTGATCAGACGGTCCAGATTCTCCAGTCCCGTATCGGCTCCTTCCGGCATTCCGTTGTAATAAATATCCATCAGCGTATCCCATTCGTCCATGGGGCAGAAGACTCCTTCCAACGGGATTTCCGCCGCCTGCTCCACCTGTTGGCGGAGCCTCGGAAGATCGTACTTCAACAGATACTCGTTGGCATCCTTGCAGCCTTCTCCCCAGGCCACCACCTTGCAGCGGTCCATGCCCAGGCGGCGCACCAGTTCGTCGCGCAACTCCACTCCGCGCTTGTCGGTATCCATGGCCAGGATAATTTCCGTCTTGTCATCGAAGTGCGACTCCACGAAGCGGTCCAGCCACTGAAGGTTCGCGCCTCCGGCTCCGTTGGGTACGGACACCACCTCTTCCAGTCCTGTGGCTATCAGGCTGAGGGCATCTATCTCGCCTTCGGTGATGTAGCACTTTTCCTTTCCTTTTATGGCGTCTATGTTCCAAGGAATCAGCTCGGCTCCTTTCACCATCTTGAAATGCTTTGCGGCATCCCGGAATTTCATGTTTTTCATTACTCCGTCCTCCAGGTAAGGGAAGCAGATGCAGGCTTCTTCCTTGCCGGTCTGCGGCAGGAATTCCAAGCGTTCCTCTATCTTCATCCTTGTCAGGACGTCCATCGGAATACCTCGTCTGCCGACCATGTATTCCATCATTTCTCCATTCATAATTTGTTTGTTTTTATTAATTACCGGGCATACGTAATGTACAGGCGGTTGCAGGGGGATGTGCGGTTTGCGTTGCGCTGTGTTATGGTGCTGCGATGCTGCATCGTGGTGCTGCGATGCTGCATCGTGGTGCTGCGATGCTGCATCGTGGTGCTGCGACGTGTTATGGTGCTGCGATGCTGTATCGTGGTGCTGCGCCGTGTTACGTTGCTGCGGTGCTGCATCGTGGTGCTGCGACTTACGTTGCTGCGATGCTGCATCATGGTGCTGCGCCGTGTTATGGTGCTGCGATGCATCCTTCTGCTGTTTCTGCCGTTCCCGGTCTTGTTGTTTCTGTTCTCTTTTCCACATCTCGTCTTCGTTCCACGCTATGGCGAAATCACAATGAAAGCATTTCGCCCATCCCCCTTCACGGGTGATATGCACACTGAACGAAGGATCTTTGGGATTGCTTCGCGTTGCGGAACATTCGGGACAAGGCATACGGAAATGGTCCTTTCTGCGCGGCAGGCTTTTCAGCCACCGCACATAGTCTGCATGTTCTTCGCGCGTCATATCCAGCTCTGTTTCAGGTTATCCCAGGTGGCACGTCCGTTGGGGCGCGGTGGTGCACCGGCAGGAAGAGGCACTCCGCAGTACGAACGTTCGCCGGTCAGCGGATTGTACGTTTCGTAGGGTGAAAGTGATATCGATTCATTTTGCATCCTGCTCCTTTCTTTCAGCTTTTCTTCCAGAAAAAGACGGGTGGGCCTTTCTCGGCGGATGTAGTTGGCGAAATAAGCTTCGGCTTCGGACACGGAAGTGATTCCTCCTGTGTTTCCTTGTGCCACGACATGTTTCTTGAACAGATCACGAATAAAAGAAAGATTGTTCAAAAAGAGTTCCTTCAAACCTGACATCATCCCCACAGCCTCCAGCCAACTCTGGGTAATGAAAGCTTCATTGATGCATTGTTCCCATCGGGGTATCGTTTCGGACAATTCGGAAAATCGGGGAAGTTTATCAACAGCAGCAACAGCAATTATTTCTTTTTCTTTGTTATTGTTGTTTTTCTTCTCTCCTCTATTCTTTTCTTCTCTTATAAAGTTTTGCTTAAAGCTTGCTTGCAATCCCTTTCCATATCGCTCATTATCAACACTTTGAATCACATTTTTGACTGAATTTCCATTTGTATTTTTTGCAGTCGTATTTTTCATACTTTCCGCACTACTTTTCACGTTGCTTTCCGTGCTGTTTTCCTTGTAGATTTCCTTATTATAATCCGAATGGATTGGCTTGCTGTTATCCATGCAGACAACCTTGTCACTATCTACATTGCTGCTTTCCATATAAATTCTCTCCTTGCTATCCATACTGGGTGCACCACTGCTTTTCGTATAGACTTCCTCATTATTATCCATGCAGGACGCATCATCGCTTTTCATGTAGATTTCCTCGTTATTATCCATGCAAGGTGTATCATCGCTTTTCATGTAGACTTCCCCGTTATTATCCATGCAGGGCGTATCACCGTTTTTCCCCTCGTTGATTCTGCCCCTCCCTATTGCAGACGCTGTAGACGCAGTTGCTTTTGCAGATGCTTTCACCGTACTTTTCTTACAGCTTCTCCCTCCCTTACTACCGGCAGCAGCACGTTGCTCGGAAAGTTTACTCTGATATCCCATCACCTCGTCCAGATACAGACATCGGAAATACCCGTCCTCTGTAATGAGAAACAAATCGAAGTCCTTAATAAGATGTTGCAGATTTTCCACGGTAGCTCCCCACTGATCGGCCAGCAAATCTAGTTCATTAAAATCATGTTTGTATTCCTGCTGTTTGCGCAGAAACAATATCGTTTCAAGATACAACCCCAGCCCCATGCATTTCATATCGGCATTCAGCTTCATCATTTTGTAATCCGACATCAAACTGCAATTCAGCCGGATAAACTGCTCTGTATAATCCATTTCTTTTGTGTGTTAGTATAAATATAACGCAAAGGAACGCAAAATATAAATAGGGCGTTGCTCACAAAAACAAGCAATTGTTAATAAACATTTCCTATCTTTGCCGAGACATTTTGTAAGTAGCTATGTTTATGCTGTTTACAAATCATTATTTAATAATTTAATTTTTAGTAACATGAAAAAAATTTGAGATCATCAGCACCTGCATCGGTAATGCCGTGCGAAGAAACGATTTAAACCCCAACAACTTGGGCGACAAAGGTGCGATAGGCCGGTCCACCGCCACCAAAATTCGAGACGGAAAGATTGTGACTCCAAATTCTTACTTCAAACTGATGAAATGGCTGGAAAAGGAGAAACCGGAGGTTTACAAAGAAGCCATGGAGCACATCCTGAAAGAACTGGGCAAGCTCAAGATGGAAGAGTAACCTCCCGGCTTCCCGGAAACGGGAATTTTCCCCGGTAAACGTGGAGAAACGAGAAACCGCCATAGAGCGCCTCTGCATGGAGACTGCCTCTATGGCGGTTTTTGCACCCGGAATAGCTGTTTTATTATCTTTGCAACAGTTGGATATAAGAAAGGTAAACCCTCAAATTAGGGCTTACGTAAATCATCTGCATATTCCTCAACCGACATATTTCCGCCCCAATCGCCTTCGTAACAAGCAAAAGGATCTTCTGTTTCAATATTCTGTTCCTTTGTATACGTATTTCTGATGGAATTTGTCAGTTTTGCAATCAAATCCGGTTTTTCATCTACACTCAGTGAAGACAATACACTCATATACACATCTGTTATACTTATATTTCCAACCATAAATCCTCCTTTTTTATAAAGGAACAGAATCTATTCCGGAGATCCTAATCGGATAATCTTTTTTATCATTTCAGATGGATTTTGAAGTAAATGCCACCAGAGAAGTATTTCCCATTGTTCAGTTCGGCAATCAGGTTGATGTGGTCTTTCCAAAGCTGGTAGTGCGCCCCGATGTTCACTGTGCGGGCGTCATATTCGGCCATCAGATCCAAGCCGTTCAAAGCTTTCACTATTAATGATTCCTGATTTGGAAATCTACATTGGAAATTAGCTCCTATAGCAGGACGATTGTGATGCTTCCAAGTGGCAGGTCTATCTAATACAAAAGAAAAATGCACTCCTAAAATTCCTATATTTTTAAAAGTAACATGTTTCGTTGCAGCAACGTAATAACGATTAAAAAAACAATTTCCTCCATTTTGATCACGACTAGATATACCCCCTCCACCATAACTATCATGAGTACCCGGATCGTCAGCTCCTATTACAATCTGTGGTGTCCATGACTTCCACCAACCTTCTTTCCATGCACGTAATCGAAAATTAAACGATCGATCTTGATTTGTATACTTTCCCCATGACTGCTCTGGGAAATAAGTAGAACCTTCATTGGCATAATTCAATGTACAAGTATACCCCACTTCCAACCATGGAAATATAGTAATGTTAATATAATAATTAAAAGTATATTTTACATCAAAATCATAATAATGCAATGGTATGATATCCAAGACATTCCCACCAAACATAAAAGTTTTATCTTGTTGCATATCCGCTGTTGGAGCATGAAGTAATCCTGTTGTTCCCCTCAATGCCTGTCCATAGCTATTAGTACAAACGCACAAAAATCCCCAAACAATAATTCCAATCCAAGCCCCTCCTATGCTATCAATGTTTTTGTGCAAGCAACCACTTAAAATATTTTTCATGCTCATCTACTAAATGTTCCCAAGAATATTCCGTACGAATCTCTTTTAAATTTCCATTTATAAAATTATCCTTATCCCTTGCTACAACAGCATCTATATCATTCAATAACTCTCTCACATCGGCAACTGTATGATAATATTCCGCATTGTTTTTTAATACAGCCCGATTGAATATATTATCATTCGCTAAAATAAAACAATCTGAAGCCATAGCTTCTAAAAGCGACGGGTTTGTTCCTCCCACCGAATGACCATGAAAATAGGCAAAAGAGAACTTTCGTATCGAATTCAATTTCTTGAAATCATAAATCCCCCCCATAAAACGTATAGATTTTTCTCTACCATACTGTGCTACCAATTCCTTGCCATGAGGAGTATTGGTCTTTCCTATAATGACCAATGGTTTACATCCATTCTCTTTAGAAGCAAGATATCCTTCTATAGCCATTACTATATTATTTTCAGGCTCCAATCTTGCCACAAGCAGATAATAACTGTCCGGAATCAAATTAAACTCTTTTAGATATTCCGAATTATAGTCATCGTGAACATCCGCCCCATAAGCAAGGAACTTACTTTCTTTACCATATTTTTCTTTATAGTAATCATAAATCCCCATATTGTCAGCTATCAAGTAATGGCTATGCTTAACTGTCATCCGTTCCTCCCAAAAGACGAATTTCCGTACCCATTTATTAAATTTGGTACGTTTATATTCCAAACCGTCCATATTCGTTGTGAATATGGGATATTTAATATTCTTTACATCAAACCAAATATAAGCAGGCACAATACTAGTATATCCAGCTTCATAGATGATATCAAAATTATCTCGTTTCAGTGCATCTCTCAGTGAAGCAAAATCATAAAAAAAAACTCCCAAGAGAACTCCCCATCCATGTTTCAGGACTATATATATGCTTAATACGGACTCCTTTATAAGTTTTCTCCTTATAAGGATGGAAATGAGGAGAATAAACGGTCACCTCATGACCTCTTTTTGCTAAACCTACAGATATGTATTCAGCAAATTGTTCGAAACCTCCGTAGTTGTTGGGAATACCACGAGTGCTAATAAAAGCTATTTTCATTGAAAATTAAATGTATGAAGTTTAACCAAAACATGGACAAGCATACTTTGGTACTAAAGAATATATAAAAACAAGATTATTATTTTTGTGCAGAAAAAATGCCAAAGACCCGAAAGTAAAGAATTTATCTTAACTCGGTTATTTTTACGTTTTCGTACAAATGTTTTTCTAATACAAAAAATTGTACATAACTACATTCAGAAAGACATTCTCATTGTTACAACAAATACTTTCCGATTACCCAATAGAGTAATTTTCTTTTACAATTATAATAAAGATTTTAACTTTGAAAATAAATTTCATGCTATTTTCTTCAATAGCAATTTATCCAACCCTCTTTGTACGCAATACGCAAAGCATATAGCCAAACAAATTGTAAGAACAGAAGTTACAACATAATTTAGATTACTATCTGATATATAATTTTCTAAATGTAGTCTCTCTACTACCCTAAACATCACCATATGACAAAGGTAGATTTCCATAGATATACCACTAAGAAAATCTATTATTTTATTATGCAACCATTTTTTATCAGAGCCTAAGGCATACATATGGTATGCAGTAAAGACAATCAACAATGGGAATAAAGAATGACCTAACAAATCTGATATTGGTAATAAAAAATACCCTATATTCAATACTAAACAAAACAGTAACATCCACCCTCCTATTATATTCATCCAATTATGTATCTCCTTTCTATATAAATAAAGTAGTCCACCTATAACAAAATAAGGTGCACTATTATAGTATATTATGCCTGCCTGGATTAAAATTAATAAACTGTTCCGTAAAGAAATATTCTTGACAAAGTATATTTATGATTATTGTTATACCTAATACAAACCACGCACGCTTCTTACTATTCATTAAAAAAACAAAGAATGGAAATAACATATAAAATAGAAATACAGTTCCTAAAAACCATCCTACCCCAATCACCTCTAAACTATTATTAGGTAAAAGTCCAAAAACTAATGTACAATTCATAAATGCCTCAAACAAACTTCCTTTAGAAAATCCAATCATTATATCTATTAAACTAAGGAATGCAAAGAAAGGCAAGATACGCCAATATCGCTTCGTATAAAAACAGTTCAATGTTATACTGCCTGTTTTTATACGTTCATAATAACCACAGCAAAGAGAAAAACTACTTATAATAAAAAATAGAAAAACAAAGTTTGTAAACCACTCAATAACAGGAGTTATATTGTGTAAATGAGGAGTAGGAGAAATATTAGCAAGGATATGCATCAAAGCGATTCCAATAGCACAAAAAGCACGAAATCCATTCAGATTATTGTATCTATTCATAAGTATTAAATACAGAGAATTTAATAATATCTATATTATGATTTACTTTATTTTTCAACACGATATGCCTTATACAAATGGTGATGTACTCGTTCGCTTTCTGGTGGTAACTGCATATAATCACCATAAGTAGTGCGAAGTACATTGTCATAATCTTTAGGAATATAAAATTCCGCATCCTCAAAAATCCATTTTATACGATTTTCTATCTGTTCTTTTTTAAAAATAACTCTATCTGGATGTGTTAGCCAAGCAGCACAGCTAATGTAAGCCGATTTTTCATAGTTTAATGTTTTAAGTAATTTGTTTGTTTTCTTGACAAAATATCTTTGACCAACTATATGAGTATAAATAAAAGCCGGAAACTTTATCAGATTTTTTATTATACCTTTTGTATTCCCCTTATGATAATATTTTCTGGCAGCAAGAAATATAAGAGAGTTATTAGGTCCAACATATTCCATTGTCTTAAAAGCCTCATCATAAGTTTTACCCAATCCGTCAAACGGATAAATATCAACAAATACTCCCATACCACAATCCTTTTCGTTAACAACATCTATCCAAGTACGTGAATCACTAATACGGGCAATCATGTGAGGATAATTCTTTCTAGTTTCCATAGTCAAACATTCCAAAGGCATTAATTCATCTCTATGCTTTTTGAAAAAGCTCAATAGTTTATCATAATCTGGACGGGGCATAGCAATATCAATATCATCATCCCACGGAATGAATCCATTATGACGAATGGCTCCTATTAACGTGCCCCATATCAATACATAACGAAAATTATGCTCTTCACATATGCAAGCGACTTTTTTTAATATTTCAAGTGCTATTCGTTGGCTCTCTTTAAACTCTAATTCTATCATATTTTCATTTTTTTAAATCCAAAACTTCTCATCTTCTTTATCTAGAATAAATGAAGTAGAAACCGTATTTTTCAACAGACAATGTATTTTATAGGCAAATACCACATCATGCAATCCCAAACCTATATTATAAACAACAATTCGTTGTTCATCGTTTTCTCTTCCTCTATTTTTACCTATAAGGATATTACCAAACTCATCAAACTCCTTAAAACGGTCAAAATATCGAAATCCACTCACATGGCCAGTATCATCACCATATACTTTGTCAAAAAATAAATCACAATTTTGGAAGCCACGAGTATGAATTGGAACTAACAGCAAACCTTTCCGATATAGTTCATTATTTTCACATATAAGATTTTGCGCATCAGTAATACAAGAAATTAAAACATCCGCTCCACTTACCAGGTGGTCTATTGTATCGACAATTTCAAAAGAAACATTATTAACCTCTTTAAAACGCTCTATAAAAGATTCTGCCTGGGTTTTATAACGTAATAAACGAAATTTTAGTTTCTTGTCACTAAAAATAGACAACAAGCAAAGTGCCGTAGCACGAGCTGTATTACCCAACCCCATAAACGAATAAGTGTCCGTATTGGTACGTTGAAGATGCTGAATACTTAAAGCAGCAACTGCTCCCGTTCGCATTGTTGTTATCCAATCTCCATCTATTAAAGCTTGCAATTGTCCAGACTTACTGTCATACAACAGAATTTCACTTCCAAGAGAAGGGGTTGCCCCCAATATTCTATGAACTACCTTCATTCCAAACACTCCATAAGAACTCGGCAAACAGCATGGCATTGAAGTAAAAAAATCATTACCTTGTGGATGCACACTCATCTTAGGAGGAAGTTGTGCTAATGCTTTTAGTCTAAATGATTCATCCACCCATTTTACACATTCAAGCGGAGATATATTAAGACCATATATATCTCTATTTTGGATAACAAGAACCTCTCTCCCCATCATCAAAACCTTCTTAATATATCAATCAAACGCGCATTATCTTTACGACTACGGATAGCTAAGCGTACTAGATTATAACCAAACATATTGGATTTCAACCCACAATTACTAACTATCACATCGTTCTCTATTAATTTTTGTGTAAGCTCTGATGATGTATATTTAGCTATTACTTCACACAAAAAATAGTTAGCCTGTGAAGGAATTACACGCAAATAAGGAATACTCTGCAATTCCGTATAAAAAGTTTCACGTTCCGCTATAAATTTGGCACAAGCCTTAATATAATCCTTTTCGTATTTACCATAAATTTGCAAATAGAATTCTGCAAATGAATTAATATTCCAAATACTCACTTCCTTTTTCATCCGCACTATCAAATCAATATCCGCTGTAGCCAAAATACCAAGCCGCAGACCAGGAACACCATAAGATTTTGAAATAGATTTCATAACCATCATGTGAGGATAAGCAGTCAATATATCATCATACAGCAAACTATTATCAACAGCTCCATAAGTAAAGTCTACAAAACTTTCATCTACAAGTAAACGAATACCTTTTATTGCACACCACTCTGCCAACTGCAAAACATCATTTTTAGGCATAAAATGCCCTGATGGATTATCTGGATTTATCAGCATCATCAATGAAATATTTTTATCTTCAAAATATGCCATTAAGTCCTCAGCCGTATATTCAAAATTTTTGTTTTGAGGGAAAAAGGGGACTATTTGTTCTTTGCGAAGCCTATTAGGATATTCATCAAAAGTAGGATATATGATACCAACTTTGTCACCCGAATGTTCTTCCATCACTACCTTTATCAATTCCGCCGCACCATTTCCCACTACTATGTAATCCTGCTTTACACCAAAGTATTTCCCGGCAAGCAATGAATTTATCTGCATACCCGATGGATAATTTTCAAGCAAAGTATCAAAATTAGCACGTAATTCATCCTTCATCCGTTTGGGTGGAAAAAAAGGATTCACCAAATAACAATAATCCAACATTTGAGGAAAACGCCAATAACCTCCATAACGTTTATGATATTCTTTCCATTTTATATCCTTATCACTGAATATAGTAGATGCAATATCCAAATCCTGCACATCATCTATTTCATACCATTTTTCATTAGTTATCGGCAATGCCTTTAAAGTAGAACTGTGTAAATGAAGCAATATGCGCAATACCTGTTCGTAATATTCATTATTACCCATTACTCGACAATAAGCCTCAAGAAATGGTACATATTGGTATTTTGAAAACTCACTACTAAACTTATAAATATTCACTGTCTTATAATAGACATCTGCATTCTCATAACAAAAAGCTTCTTTCGGAACAAAATTGGTTATGTTACGATCATTGTCAACACAAACCATTGTACCATCCATCCACGTTTCATATTTAGCAACAAGCGCCAAATCCGGATCACGATGATTTATCAGCAACTCAAGCATCCTGTCCTCAAAAATCAAATCAGATTCCAGTAGAATTGTGTCATCCTTGCATAATTCTTCTTTAGCTAATGCCAATGAATAAATATTGTTTGTCCGATCGTAAATAGGATTATTAATATACTCTATTTTCAAAATATCATCATAACGATGTCCTATATAGTCTATCAGTTTTTTCCCTTCATAACCTACCACTATAACAAGACGGTTAAGATTAAATTTTGATAATTGGGTAATCATTCTATCAATAAGTCGAATGCCATTAACCTCTACCATGCATTTAGTATTGTTCTTGGTTAATTCACCTAAACGTTTCCCCATTCCTGCCGCTAAAATAATTGCTTGCATATATATTTAGATTATTTAATTGTTAACTCTCAATCTTGTATAGAACCATTAATTATCACATCATAAAAAGTCCCTTTTTTATCCATATCTTCTTCAGTAAATTTATAACTTAGCTTATGAAAACAAGTCATATTCTTTAAGTCTTCAAATAAATCTTCATCATATTTATCAAAAAAATGTAATAATAAAATATGAGGAACCGTATTGCAAAAAGGAGGAATCTTTGCCGCTTCTAATGGAAATCGAGAAGATGCTATGGTAAAAAAATGATGAAAAAGAAAATAATCTATCAATTGATTACTTTTTTTCCAATAATCATAGAGTAATAATTGAGTTGACATCAACAAATGATTATTAGCTTTTGCATATATCAACCAACTTGACATCAAGGTTGCATGACCATCCGCCCCTGGCTTTTGAGTTTGAAAAACAAAAATATCTGATTTTAAAATTGATCTAGGAATATTATGCCCTGTACAAAATACCGTAGCATCCAACCATAAACCACCATACTTTATCAGTAACTCCAATCTCATTAAATCAGAAAAATGAGTAAGTGAAATGATTCCTTTATTACGTTTTTCCTCTATATAATTAGGAAATGATACATAATCTTGATAATTATCTGCAGTAAGTACTATAATCTTCCAATCAGGAAAATTCCGTTTGACAGAATCATAACATTTCTGAACTACTAAAGGAGCATTATCCATACCCTGCCACCAAAATATCCAAATCATTTGTTGTAAAATAGAATCACCTCCCTTTTCTCTAACTTAAAATCACTTTGTAATTTAGCCATACTTCTTTTCTAACTTCTTTTGATCTTTAATCCAGCGATAAGTCGTAACAACTCTAACGATTTTTTATCATACCCCAATATCAAAATTACATAAAGGTAACAGGCAATATCCCTAATTTCAACCATTGCTTTAAGAGATTAAGCCCACCGGCTTTTTTAAAAAGACTTTTAACTGTAAAAACATTATAGATCACATTTTATCCTATTATTTTATGCTTCAAAACACAAGTATAGCATATATATACGAATAAGCACTTGAAATCAAAGGATACTTTGAATATCCTGTACACTGATAAGATCTGTATCTTTCTTTCGTTAAAGAATACAAAGAACGAATATTTTGTGAAATTCCACCAATATAAAAATAAGCAATAATAATCGGATAATTACGCACTTTATATCTAGCTTGCTCCAATCGTATTAATAAATCCTTATCTGCAAATATTCTATACTGTTCATCAAACCCACCTAATTCTTCTATTACGGAACGTTTTATTACAAATCCCTGATGACACCCTCCTATTCCATTAGTATATTGTGGTTTGGGTACTTCATTTTCTCTACACAAATATACACCACCACCAACAAGATCAGCGTCTTCTGCATATTTCATCAACCTTTCCATTCCATCCTCAGTCAACTTATCATCACTTCCTAGATAATGAATCCACTCTCCTTTCGCCATTCTCCAACCTTTATTAAAAGCATCATAAATGCCATTATCTTTTTTAGAAACACATCGAATTTGAGAATTCATAAGAATAAAATCATTTACAATACATACAGTGTTATCTGTTGATGCTCCATCAACAACAATACATTCCCAATTCTGATAAGTTTGTGCACAAACACTCTTTAATGCATCAGCAATTGTTTTCGCTGAATTATATGTTGCAATTATGATACTTAATTTACACATAGTCGATCTTTACGCTCAAACAAGCAGTACAATATAATTACCATAAAAAAAGGTTCAACAAAAAAATTATATGAAACATTGACAGCACAAATAACAAGAAAAAATAAATAACCACCTTTTACTTTAAAATGACTAGCCAATAATGTTGACGACTTATACAAAGCCCAATAAAGTAAAAGTCCAATAGGTATCCCCAACATAGCAAAAATTTGCAATATACCATTTGACAATGCAATGTCTATCGTTGGAAACAACTCCCTAGATATATAAGACTCACCCTTAAAATCTCCATAACCAATCCAAGGAGAATCAGCAACATTCATAAATTCCATTAACAATCCTTCAGCTCGTTGTGGAACATATTGCTCACCAGTCCTTTCCAATCTTTCTATATTATTAGAATTCAAGAAATATTCCGGATCTAAAATCTGTTTCATTTTTTCCAACATAAACGGTGAGCAAAATAAAACAATACAAAATATTCCACATAACGAATATTTTACCAATTTAGAAGAGCGTTTTTTATCTGAATTTACTAATAATCCAAGCAAACAGACACTAAAAGCCATATATCCTGTAGTAGCTTGACTACTTATTATACCTAAAAGTAACGGTACAAAATTCTTTCGAAACAAATTAAAACGATTCCGAAAAAGATGAATCATCAGTGTTACAACAAGAATAGAAGAAAATCGCCCTGGTTCCCAAGCAAAACCTAGATTTCTTAAAACAAGTCCTTCTGTACTATCTAAATTAGCTAAGCCAACAAATCCCCATGTAAAACTACAAGTAGGAAATCCTATAGGTAAAGATAACGGAACCAATATATTACATAACATAGGAAATAAGAGACAAACTCCCCATAGCAACAAACTAATTTTTACAAGTATGGTAACAGAATTTTCAAAATAAAAGAAAAAACGATCAATCCCCAATGATCTAAGTAAAACAAAAGCTATTATAACATCATAATATCTACCTATAAGAATATTCCCTGTACCATATTTGTAAATAACAGCTATTTGTGATATAGTAATAACAGACAACACAAAATACAATGCCTTTATTTTTTTCAAATCTATATTAGAAAAAGATAAATAATAAAGCAAAGCTATTGGCAAAATACAATTCTCCCAACTATTCATCTTAACAGAATGACTCATAAACCCATCAACTGCGCCTCCTAGAGCTATTAACTGTATAATAAAAACAAGGATAATCCGCTTATCTGCCTTTTCTTTATAAGAAATATTTGTAGAATCCATAATTACTAATATGCAAGCACTTCACAAACACAATACCTGCAAAATACCCAACTACTTTCTTCACGCTAAAAATTAGTATAATAAAAATTAAGTTTCTTATTTTAGCCTAATTTCAACCACATTTATAGCACAATCTTAAAAAGATAAACTTTCATTATCAACATTATCATATAACCTTACCCCCCCAATAGTACAAACACCAATAGCCATATAATAAAAAAATTATTTTGAGAACAAGATATCATCAAATTCTATTTTATGCTCTTTTAACCTACAATAAATTCGACCTAAATCATAAAAGGTTCCGGGAATTCTTCTTGTCCGGAGAAACTCACGGAATCCATTTTTTTTTAGAACGACAATCATCATAATGAGGTATTTCAATATTCACATTCTCTTTAGCCATCAACGTAAGGCACTTAATTTCTTCATATAAAGAACAAACTTTATCCTTTTTACTTCTTATCAAATTCTCATACTTCAATAACATATCAGTCTTATCAAGATCTTCTCGTTGATATGTAAATGCAAAATGAGCAACAAGTACATCCGCATTTATACAATTAGCAACCCCCAACTGTGTAGGTTTTATCACTGAAAAATATTCCTCATCATTCTCGCCTTTAGGACAAACTCCTCCAAATTCCTTAAATGTAGCTCCAAACCAAACTATCATATTAATAGAAAAACGTAACATTCCAATAGGTTTTTTCCCCATATGTAGTTCTTTGTAACTATCATCCCTCACTTTCTTTTGAAACCAATCCAAAAGTTGATAGGCAAATGTTGCAGAACACCAAGCACTTTCCCATGTCATAGTCGGCGATAGATATTTCTTCAATCTTATTTTTCCACCATTCTGCAATAAATAAGTTCCAGAACAATTGTTAATAACTAATGGAGAAACTATAAAATAATCAGGATTATCTATTCTAAAATCAACCATTCTCGTTATTGCATCTGGTTCAAACCAAATCAAATCATCATCCAACTTGACATATATAGTATCTTCTTCTGTACAATATTTATAAAACTCAAATAAAGATTTGAGCCCACTAAATTTATTGTCTTCAATATATACCAATTTTATTTTAGAATATTTTTGAGCTAGTAATTCAAAAAAGCGTAAATCAACAGGATTCAATGTATTTACCCAAATGTCATATCTGTCAACAATATCATTATCCAACACATACGGAATCAATAAATTCATATAACGATGCCGACCTGCAGCAGTGTTACAAACGACCTTATAACCTCTTCTCATAATTTCATATAATTAAAATCTAATTTATTGGGAATATTTCATTTCACTACAGAACTTCTTCATTTACGTAAATCAAAGTCACAAGTTATGACATAAAAATCAACAATCGGGTTTTAAGTTATTCTGCTATCCTAACTTTTTTTTATATTGACACTTATCCAAATATGATTTTATTATTTTCCAGAATAACATACCCATGGTATCTTTCAATATTAATATCACACTTATATACATCATCAAACCTACTATCAACATAGTTATTAATGTCATAAAATCATCTAATTCAAGCAATAATACCCAATATAGACAAATCCCCATACACACACTTCCTAACACATAATGCAAATGTTCTTTCTTAAAAAACTGAATAGGAATATGCCTTCTCCCAATAATGAACATGGAAACAGTAACAGCTACTTCCGCCAACATATAAGCCACTGCCGTACCATTATGTCCATAAACAGGAATCAGTAATACATTCAACACCACGTTCACTACCGCACCTATGAATGTGCAAAGAATAACAATATTTATTCTACCCATCGGATAAAGCACCTGAAGCCCCATTACACCCGAAATGCCTACCATTAAAATATTCAAAGCTACTATTTGTGAAGTTAATATAGCTGGAGCAAAACTTTCACCACTTAACAATAGAATAACACTAGGACTAGTAAATATCAATCCCACAGTCAAGGGCATTGCCAAAGCTAAAATAAAATCGTATGATTTCTGAATCAAGACCTTAAATTCATCCATCTTATTTTCAGCTATCAAATTGGAAGTGCGTGGCATAATTACCGCTCCCAAAGAACTAGAAAGACTCATAGTTATGACTAGAATTTTAGTTGCAGCCGTAAAATATCCCACAGCCTCAGCATCTTTCATAAAACCCAATAATACATTGTTTAATTGAAGATAAATACTAACAATGACATTAAAAGCAAAAATATGTATAGCCGGTTTTAAATGACTGAAAGGATGCAACGCCCTAAATTCAATCATATCCTTATGCAGATATTTTCTTAAACGGACAAAATTAAAAATATTTCCTCCCAGTACGCCTAAAACAGAATAAGCTCCATACCATAAAATATCCTCTTTTGACTTTACCAGCAGAAACAGTAATATAACGGAGATGGTCTTTACTACCATCCCACGAATAGCAACATATTTAAAATCTTCTATTCCTTGATAAAACCATTCGCAACCTATCGCCGTAAAAAAAATGGTGGCACTGAGCAGAAGAAACAAAGGTATATCGGTTTGCACCTTAGTTACCGTCAAGCAAATGACAGCAACAGCCATATAACCCAAAAGAGTAAGAAAGGCATGTAACAATAATATTTCAACTGTAATCCGTGTCATTTTTTCCGGATTATCCCGTACTTTAGCTACCTCACGTATAGCATACATCGGAATACCCAAACAAGTGAACAAGCTGATATAGGAAATAATGGATTGAAAAAAGTTCACTTGTCCTATACCATCCGCCATCATTATACGAGAAGCGTAAGGAAAAGTAATGAGTGGAAATAAGAGTTGGGAAGCGGAATTTATCAGATTAAATAGATAATTCGCTTTTACTGATTTCGCCATTATAAATATATAACTGTTATTTTGGCACTGAATGCACTAGAATAAGGTCAAGAAAGCAAAAGGGAAGCAAATGCTTTGATGATTTTCATTGTTGTATTTCCCTATTCGAAGTCCTTGCACCACGTATATCCTCAATAACCTCATCTGCCGTACGATCATCTTCCCATTGTCCTGCAAATTCTGAGGTCCAATCGAGAAGAGTATCTGGCACATCATCATCGGCTAGTAAAGAAGCAGACACTTGTTTTATTGATCTTAACTTAATATCAGAACCTAAGCCTTTCAACGTATTCATTGAACAGTTTTTTAACGAAATAGATGAAATCAGACAATTAGTATCCAGTACTATATCAATCATTATAAGGCACTCTCAAATGTTCTTTCAATATAGCCTCATTCTTATCCTGATCCCACAAACCTTCATCCCACAACTTATCCATATCTTCCTCTACTCTTTGAGCAAAGTAGGCTGTCAAAGATTTACGTATTTCTTCCAAGGCGCGCTCGGTCTTTAGGCATAAGAAAACATCTTTAACAAGTGTAGCTGGACTGGGTTAAAAGGTTCTGATTTCATATTCTTTAGCTTTTATATTCCACAAAAGAACAAATTATATTTCACTTATCCTAGCGATTCAACTTGTTTTTAATAACACTGCTCTTACTCCCCCTCATATCATCTACAAAGCCATTTCAATGCCTCAACCACCGATCATAATCATCCAACCGGTTGATCAGCTGCTGCTTACTCTTTTTCGGCTTTTCCTCTTTCTTCCACGGATCAACCGCCTCGTGCGCCAAATGATAATAGATACTGCTATCCGTACAACCATAAAGTGTAACCACAGCAAGTGCACGCGACTGCTCCGCCTTGACGAGAGGAAGCATAGTCTGCATAACGCCAACCAGCTTTGCCGCCTCTTCTTCCATACCCAATATAGTATAAGCCGGCAGCAAAATGGCATAAAGCTTGCAACGCATCACATCCGTATCCATCTGGAGATTGCCATATTCTTTCAACGCCCTGGCAGCCAGAGAACGATCTTCCTCACTCACCCCCTCCGCACTGTGATAACGCTGAAGAGCACTGTGCAAACCATTCAA
>ENA-OQJW01000056-OQJW01000056.1-human-gut-metagenome-genome-assembly--contig:-NODE-56-length-19089-cov-2.704673_pt1 | contig 19089 bp, 27 predicted proteins | sample MGYA00242619_ERZ504786 | MGnify/ENA primary metagenome ERZ504786 (study PRJEB26092, sample SAMD00036357) | human gut metagenome | host: Homo sapiens | study: EMG produced TPA metagenomics assembly of... | reverse complement strand
GGAAAAGAAAATACCAGTTTACAATGGTGGGAGGCGGACATTGTCTTATTGAACCTATTTACAGCGTGGGGCTTAATTATAATTTTGCCATTACACGTACTGCCACTTTATCAGTACCAACGGAAATAGATGGCTCTTTTTTATGATGTAAAAGTACGGAACAATTCATGGCAAGTCTCATTGGCCTATTTGTTTTAAAACTGTTTATACCCCAAAAAGTGGACGAGAATATCATACAACAATTGATTAACAAGTTATATACGGCATTGAAGAGGGAAACCGGCATGTCGATACAGGACTTGAAAGTAGAATGTGGATTATCTGATAAAGAGATTTACTTAATCATAGGTTGGCTCATGCATGATCATAAAATCGTTTATGACATGACGGCTGACCGGATAAAAATTGAATGCGAAGAAATGGATTTAACGTGCTACAATACCTATTCAATGACATAAGAAACAAGGTCGGATTAGCACAAGTATTAATAACAAAAAATAAATAGAAATGAAGAAATTAGTGATGATGGCTGTCTTAGCCATAGTATTGGGAACTGCACAAGCTGAAGCTCAAGGCTTAGTAAAGAATCTTATGGGACGTATGTATGGAGGCCCCAAAGTAGAAGCAAACCTATCCGGCTTTTTCCTTTCGGACATACCGGGGGTAAAAAGCAAAATGAATGTAGGAGGCTCGGTCGGAGGTTTCTTTGGATTTCGTGTTACAGAGAATTTTTCTGTGCAGGAAGACATTCTGATGCATTATCAGGTTTCCCAATTGGAACAAGATGGAAAGAAAGGCGACCTTAGCTATTTGGGTGCAGAACTTGCATTCTATGCTGTGGGACATTGGAATGTATATGGTAATAATCGTCTGATTGTGGGTGCGGGACCATTTGTAGGGTATGGCTTGAATGCACAATACAAAATGGATGATAATGAAACAGACCTTTACGAAAAGAATGGTAATGGTGATAAAGTATTCCAGCCGTTCAGTGTAGGAGCAGGCATTATGTTAGGATATGAATTGGGTTGCGGGCTACAAATCAATGCTTCCTATAAGATAGGGATTTTGGATCAACTTGATGCACCAAAAGATAAAGCGAGCATGTTGCCAAGCCGAATCAGTTTGGGAGTGGCATATCGTTTTGGAAAATAAAAAAACTTATGGAGAGTGAATGTCACGGTTGGTAAAGTTTTATTTGGAATGATAAATGACCAGAGTACGTTATATTGTATTCTTGCAACTATCAGATTGGGCATATCAGGGTTGGTTCTATTGTTGATGGACCAGGCCGGGATAACACTCTCCATTATTGGTTGTTCACTTTTCGTTTGGACTTATGCAGGAGTATCTGTGCAAACTCCAATGTTAGTGTGCTTTGTATTTAGAAATAAGAATTATGCCTATATTTATTTACGAATGAACTGTTTGCAGATAAAAGAATATGTGAAATGTCAATATGGAGATAATTTGCCATTGAAACAATTGACACAAGTCTCCGAGCGCAGCTTATATACATTCCATAGAGATTTGTAAGAAGTAGACCCACATAAAATAAAGAAAACATAAATGGAAACCGTATTGGTGGTTGATGATAATCGAGCATATGCACATACAGTTGTAAAATGGCTGGAGAAAAATGATATAAATGCTTGTTATGTATTATCTATAGATACAGCAAAATCATTTTTGTTTAAAAATGAGGTGAGCATGGTATTTTCAAATTCTAAATTAGGGAAGAATTGGGGCATACAACTTTTGGAATGGATGAAGGTGGAAGGCTATTATATACCATTCTTTATTATGACAGACCACACCGATATACAAGAAATAGTCGATGCTATAAAAAAAGGAGCCGAAAACTATTTTCAAAAGCCAATTCAGACTGAAAAGGTGCTTAGTATCGTCAAGGACATATTAGAAAGTAAAAAAAGAAGCGATGGGATAAAACATGAATTTTATATGGGGCAAAGTCCTCTATTTTTAAAATTACAATATCATATCCGATTAGTAGCTCCTGTAGATATGACTGTATTAATACGGGGAGCATCCGGCACTGGTAAAGAATGGGTCGCTTCACATATCCATACTCTTAGTGGACGCGCGGACGCTCCATTCGTGGCAGTAGATTGTGGAACATTACCTAAAGAACTTGCAGCATCGGAATTGTTCGGGTATGTAAAAGGGGCATTTACAGGTGCTATAGAAGACAAAGTGGGCATGTTTGCTCGTGCCAGTCATGGAACATTGTTTTTAGATGAGATTGGTAATCTGAACATGAATGTACAAATGTTATTATTGCGTGCATTACAAGAAAAACATTATCGTCCTATAGGTAGCCGGGAAGAAATAAAGGCTGATATACGGTTGATAGCTGCAACTAATGAAGATTTAGAAAAAGCAATAACAGAAGGGAAATTTCGAGAAGACCTATTTCATAGATTAAACGAGTTTCCTGTGCAAGTACCTCTTTTAGCTGAATGTTTGGATGATATTATACCATTGGCTGAATTTATGTTGGACATAGCTAACCAAGAATTAGATAAAAATGTGAAAGGGTTTGATCAGGAAACACAGAAAAAGTTCAAAGCGTATTCATGGCCGGGAAATATACGAGAATTAAGGACTATAGTTAAACGGGCTGTTTTACTCGCAAAAGATGACTGGATAACGGCAGAAGACGTAGGACTTCTTTCAAATGAACAGCTGAAAGAATATACACTGAAAAATGAACGAACAGAACGGAATAATATTGTAAAAGCATTAGAGGCAACGAATAATAACCGTACAGCAACAGCAAGGTTGTTGGGAATAAGTCGGAGTACACTTTATCTCAAATTGAAGAAATATAGGCTAATGTAAGAATTGTCCGATTTTCGGACGAATTATATACATTCTACAATTTAAAATTGCACAAGTGTGTTTTTAATTATTTTTATATCATTGATTGTAAGACGTTTGAGTATGAAATATTTAATGGTATAATACTTGCACTTAATATGAGCATGATGATTTAGTGCGGAGATGATGATTTGTAAAACCTAAAATGTGATGCGATGAAAACATTAACAAGTGCACTCCTTTTCAACCTGTTTGCCTCCTACTTGAAGGGTATGGTACAAGTGGCGGAAGAATTGCCTGCTGCTTATGATAATTTTGTAACTCTGCTTGGAGAACTTCCACAAAATGAGAACCAAATATTGAAGTTACGTCGCTTGAATTATACCAAAATAGAATTGGCTTCTATGCAAATTGCATCGGAACAATGTTGGGGAAAAGGCATGTTTTGTACGATGTGTTTATCGGTAAGGCATTATCTCTTCTCAATGCAGAGATAGAAATGGTTAAAGAGTTATTCAGATATGGGAATATTATTCCCGAATTGAAATCTGAAATAATAAAGGATGCAGAAAACAAATCTGTTGTCATGTTGACTTGGAACGGTACAGACAGTGATTTGATTGAACTGGTGGCTGCGTTGATGGCTGCCGGTGCAATAAGTTCGAGAAATGGCGACAAACTGACTGTGATAAGTGTAATTCGGGCTTTTGAGGATATGTTTCATCTGAAAATAAATGCACTATATACCAAACGGGGAAAAGTGTTTGACCGTTGTACGGACACTACTCCTTTTATTGATTCCTTGCGTGTAAGTTATAACCGGATGCTGGAGAAACGGCTAATTTAAAAGTCATACGCCAACGGACGCCAAAGCCCGACTCGGATTCCCTCTTTATTGTGGGTTGGCAGATGATGCATTTTCTTTGCAGGCATTAAGTTATGCAAAAAGAATCAAGTTATGGGATTATTGAAAGATTGGGCAGACCGTTGGTTACATCACCGGACAGCCGAAGCGGGCAATTTGCCCGTTTCGACAGACAATGAGAATCAGCGCATGTCTGCTGTGGCGACGGATGAGGGTGTATTTCTCTTCTCGGACAGTGTAAAGGGAATGAAAGCACGTACCACTTACTTACAACATCTGGCAGACGGTTTCTTCAACTTCAGTAAAAAAGTGGAAACACTTAAACTGTATGAAATAGAGATTCCCATGCGGCAGATGGTTGAACTGGCCGATAATTGTATCGACAAACTCTCAAAAGCAGACTTGCGCAGGGATGATATACAATTAAGAAAATCGGTATGCAGCTTCACGCCCGAAAAGATGTCGGGAAAGGAGATGCTGGTGGGTGCCGTTTGCACCGGCAAATACGACTTACGTCCCGACTTCAATAACTTTGACCGTTTGACAAAGGATTTCGGCCTGGGTATCTCACCCCGTAATTATGACGTTGCGGCACTGCTGTATATTTCGGAGAACGGGTATGCAGGCCTTATGGAAGCGGACCATTTCCATCCGTTCAGCTATCAATATGAGTTCAAGGAACTGGCGGAGAAGCTGGGGGACAGTATGAAGGCGAGACGGGAAGCCCCGCTCTCGGCACACGACTTCGGCTATGCGGCCTTGCAGATGGAAGCCAAAACAATGGCGAGGGACATCCTGCTATCGGAGTTTCACATTACAGACGGGGAGTTCAGGCTGGGCGGAAAAACGAACCGGACATCGCAAAGGGCAAAAACTCCGGAAAAGTGTTCGTCTCAACAGCCCAAAGAGCCGGAACTGGAAAAACCGGGGCGTCAGGCAGTGAAGCATGTCTCTTCCGTTGTTCCGCAGAAGAAAGAAAAAAAACAACTGATTATATAATATGCTTATGGAAAAGAGAATGAATACAGACTGTATGGAAAACGGCAGCCTGTACATGACGCTGGACGCTTTCTATCGTCCCGTATATTTGAGTATGCGGGGACAAGGTGAAGAAGGGTTCGCACGCTATATCAGTAATAATGTAACCTTTCATGCCACTGGCAGGGAGTTTATCCCCGACCATTGAATGTTCCGTTTCGATTTCAGGGACAAGTCCATGATTCCTACTATCCTCGGAACGGACAACAGGGACTATCTGGAACGGCTCACTCCGGTATTGGAACGGGAGAAGATTTATCCTTCGGGGGTGGTGAGATTACGGGATGCGGCATTCTGCGAGGAAAGGGGAATCAGGCAACTGTCTGCCTCGGCAGCGCATACGGCACTGGCGGAGAATGAGGACTACCAACGGCTGGCACACCGTTTCGGAACGGACGGCCATGTGATAAGAAACGGATTGGCTGTATTTCCTACTTGTACGGCAGTGGAATACGGACAAAAGGTATTGCTGTTTGATAAGACAGAAATTGGCGATAAGGAACTGGCCAAATTATTGGACGGAATAACTGAAAAGTTCTTTGAAGGAAAAGGGAAACCGAAGGAACTGGGATTTTATGAAATAGCACCGTTGAATGCGAAGTACCGGAGTACAATGGGCGACTGGCAGGTGGCCTCGCCAGAGATATTAAATTACGGGATTTGTACAAAACGGCTGGATATGGCACCCACATTAAGAAACTTCAACCGTTTGAGAAATCTGCCTTTGGTTAAGGTTCCGCTGACAAAGGAACAAGAACGGATTATGTCGCAACTGGTGGCGCGGCCTGACAATACCCGTTTCTCCGGTCCGAACATGTCGGTGAAAGTTCCCATGAAAAGGGAAAGGCGTGGAATGAAAATTTAGTTTTGAAATATGGAAAAAGAAGAGAACAAGAGTGGCAGTGTGTATGTCACAGTGGACGGACACTTCAATCCGATACACATCAGTATGAAAGGCAAGGGTAAAGAAGGCTTTTTGGATTTCATGCAGGAAGATGTGGAAAAGGCTCTGAGAGGAAAAGAGATACCGACAACAGGCGTTTTATACTATGATGTGCCTGACCTGGCAATGGTCCCTCCTTTGCGGAAGAGAAATAACAGTAACTATTTGAAAACATTGGAAAAAGCAATGGATGGGCAGGGAATCGGATTGCAAAGTTACCTGCGTGTATCGGAAGTGGTGTATTGCCTGTGAAAAAATATAGACCCGTTGTCAAAAGATGAGCATTTTAAACGGATACTGACACCCGGCATGTGGGAGGAAATACAATCCTCACCTAAAATGGTGGAGAAAATGCTGGATGACCTGAAACGCGGGAACCATTATTACTCTGCCGTTGAAACGGATAAGGGCGTCCTTCTCTTTGACGACAATACAAATGGAGAATGGCAATTCAACAGTTATATGTATAAATATGTGGAGAACAGTTTCTTTGAACCTGATTTTCCTTTAAAATCTCTGGCTGTTCATGATCTGAAAGGATGGCCTTCCTTAATGGAAGGAAAGGTAAACCTCTGTAAAAATGAGCGGGGAGACTGGGTAGATAAGGAAACAATGGAACGGTGCGCATATCAGGACAGGTCTGTTTTGAAGAATGTAGTGGAAAGCAAGACTTTTGACCTTGCGCCTACATGGGAAAATTACTTCAATCTGACTGAAGTAGGGGAAGGATTGGGATTGCCACGAAGTCCGGATAATTATGATCGGATGACCTTGCTTTTCATCCGGGAACAAGGATACCCGGAGGACGGGCTGATCGATGAATATCCGGATGAGTTCAGCTTTTACGATAAGTTTGAGGAGATTGAAAAAAAACTGTTAGGACCAGACAGATTGAATGTACGCAACGAGATGCAGGAGAAAGCTAAAAGATTGGCAGGCGATTTGCTGAATGAGCATTTTCCAAATATGCGCCAGGATGAGGTATCAAGAGAAATAAAGGTCAAGGATAGTATAATGGTATCGAAGAATAAAGGAATAAGAATGTAGGATAGTAATATGAATGGAGGAAGAGGGGCTTGTTTGCTATATAAACGCTAAACAAGTCCTTCTTTTATTTCATCAAATTATATAATCAGTCTTATGCAGTTAAAAGGAATCTTATGTGTTTGGATATGACAATGGTTGACAAAGACTGACTTTGATTCTAATATTTTGGTAGGATAGGGGAATGTGCTTTAATTTGCTTGAGAAAAAGTAAAAGTATAAATCAATTTATTATGGAATTAGTTGTAATTGAAAAAAGTGCGTATTTGCAGTTGAAACAACAAATTGAGAGTTTATTCATGCAGGTTGAAGCTGTCAAAAAAAAGTATGGTCCGATTGAAGGAGAAAAATGATTGGACGCTCAGGAAGTTTGTTTAGCTCTGAATATTTCTAAACGAAGCTTACAAAGTTATAGGGAGTATGGGATTATACCATGTTCTAATATTGGAGGAAAGTATATGTATAAAGAGAATGATTTGGTTAAAATATTAACTCAAAAGAATAAATAAGAAATGGACGGAGTGGTAACAAAACAATCAGAGGAGTATATTGGGATGATGAGAAGACTAAAAAGGTGTTCTAAAGAAATCCTTGCAATTCAAGACTTACCCATACCTATTGCCAATGAGGTTTATATGACCGGAGAAGAAGTCTGTGGTATGTTGCATATTTCAAATCGAACTTTACAAAAATTGCGGGATGAAAAGGGGATAGCTTATACTGTTGTTGGAGGCAAATTTCTGTATCCTCTTTCCAAATTGCAATTATTGTTAGAAGAAAATTATAGAGATTATGTACGTTAAATAGGGGAGTGGATTTGCGATTTTACAGTATTTTTGCTACATTTGCAAAAGAAATTTTAAGTGTAACAGGAAGAAAGTTGCAGCATATATGCGGTGAATTATTCGGTGTCATAGGAGTAGAGGCTTTTGGTAAGATACTGATAATGAATAGGGAAATTAAAAGTTAATCGTTCCCTGTCTCTCCGCTGAACTAACCGGACAAAACCGGACAATGAACAGCCAAGTCCCACAAATTCAACGATTTGTGGGACTTTTTTTTATCCCCTTATGTCTGCCCTACCGGACATCATTTAGACCCTAAAAGACAAAGTTAGTAACCTAACTCGTACCCCCGACAACTGAAAGTTCAAAAGGGGTACACTTAGTCCGAAATTGGCGAACTTCTGTCGCTATTTGGCGAGCCTGTATAAACTTCACTTTGAGCTAATTAACGTAGTTTTGTAACCCAAAAAAGTGAGTTTATGAAAAGTACAATTCAACGTTCTTTTCTTTGTAAAAAAGGACAAGCAAAAAATCAATGGCAGTTACCCATTTTCGTCCGCATCACAGTGGATGGTGTGGCAAGCCGTTTTAATTCTAAAGTGGACGTTCAACCCAAAATATGGGATGGCAAGGCAGGCAAAGCCGCCGGACGTTCTGCGGAAGCTACCCGTATCAACCGATTGCTGGATGATATAAACGCATCCCTTAATACCATCTATCACGAACTGCAACGGCGTGACAATTATGTTACCGCCGAAAAAGTGAAAAATGAATTTTTAGGGCATAGCGAAAACCACGATACCATCCTTAACCTTTTCCAAAAGCATAATGACGATGTGAAACAGTTGGTCGGCATATCCAAAACGATTGCCACTTATCGCAAATATGAAGTGACCCGCCGCCATCTTGCCGAGTTCATCCAAAGCAAATATAACCTGTCGGATATTTCTATAAAGGAAATAACCCCGATGTTCATTACGGACTTTGAGTTATATTTGCGTACTACCTGCAAATGCGGTTATAATACGACTGCCAAGTTCATGCAGTTCTTCAAGCGCATTATCCTGATAGCCCGTAATAACGGCATCCTGATAGGTGACCCCTTCGCCAATTATAAAATACGTTTGGAAAAAGTGGATAGAGGGTATTTGACAGAGGACGAAATAAAAATCATCCTCAAAAGAAGATGGTTTCCGAACGGTTGGAACAGGTGCGTGATGTTTTTATCTTTTCCTGTTTCAGTGGTTTGGCTTATGTGGATGTTGCAAACTTAAAGGAAGATAATATCCGCAAGTCCTTTGACGGTAATTTGTGGATAATTACAAAGCGTCAGAAAACGAATACAGACGTGAATGTTCCTTTGCTGGATATTCCTAAAATGATATTGGAAAAGTACAAAGGCAAATTGCCGAACGGAAAGGTGCTTCCTATTATCAGTAATCAGAAACTTAATGCGTATTTGAAAGAAATAGCGGATGTGTGTGGAATTAAAAAGAATTTGACATTTCATTTAGCAAGGCATACATTTGCCACGACAACCACGCTTGCCAAAGGTGTACCCATTGAAACAGTCAGCAAGATGTTGGGACACACCAATATAGAACGACACAGATATACGCCCGCATTACCAATAACAAAATCAGTAACGATATGCAGGGGCTTGATAAGAAGTTTGTCGGCATTGAAAAAATCTACAAAGAAGTATCAATGAAATAGTAGTATAGGGGGACTTGTCACAAGTTGTGATAAGCCCCTTTATGCTTTTAATTACTCACCATTAAATAATAACATTATGGACTTGCAAATCATTCAGAGCAAGATTTATGAAATCAGGGGTTGCCGGGTTATGCTCGATAGCGACCTTGCGGCACTTTACCAAGTGGAAACAAAAGCCTTGAAACAGGCTGTCAAACGTAATATTGAACGTTTCCCAAGTGATTTTATGTTTGAACTGACAAAGGAAGAAGTAGAATGTTTAAGGTCACAAATTGTGACCTTAAAGAATAATCCTGATGAAACGGAAGAAGAAACCAGTTCAAAACGTGGCAAACATACTAAATATTTGCCCTACGTTTTCACGCAGGAGGGGGTAGCCGCCCTGTCCGGCGTGTTACGCAGCCCTATTGCCATACAGGTGAATATTTCCATCATGCGGGCATTTGTAGCCTTACGTCAAATGATAACAGGTTATCAGGAACTATTAAAGCGCATTGAAGAACTGGAAGAAAGTACGGATGCACAATTCAGCGAGATATACCAAGCACTTACCCAGTTATTAAGCAAGCCCGAACCGAAGCCACGCAAGCCGATAGGATATAGAACCTATGACGAATAACGGTTTAAGGTATTCGGTTGTCTAAGGGGACGTGTCAAAACTCCCCTTTTATCAAAATCACCCTCGCTACAACTATCTGTGACAAGGGTGATTTTCTATTTATGAGGGTTTCGACACACCCTCTTTTTCAGTTCCCTAAAGTAATGTATCTCAATCACAAATTTTAGCAAAGTTACAGCCCGGTGGGGACAAATACCAAATCCGAGCCGTTCCGGTTTTCTAAAAAATCTCCACGCCTACGGGTCGTATTTTTTGAAAAGATATGGTTGAAGTCCCCGCCAAACTGTGGGTGTCCGGCAAAATTTCTTATTGTTTAATTTAAAATTCAGTAGTCATGAAAACAACAGAATTTACCATGCCGGAAATCACTATCTCTTATAAAGACAATGTAAAAGCATCCGAAAGGGTGAAAATACTCTCATCCGAAACGTCCTACTCTTATCTGAAACCGTTCTATGCGGAATGTATGGAACACCACGAAGAAAGCCATGTAATGTTCCTCAACCGGGCTAACAAGGCTTTAGGCGTTTCCCTTATCTCTAAAGGCGGCATGGCTGAAACTGTAATGGACGTGAAAATCATCCTGCAAACCGCCTTGAAAGTCCACGCTTCGGGGATAATCCTCTCATATAACCACCCATCGGGCAACCTACGTCCGAGCGAGCCGGACAAACAAATCACCTCAAAAATAAAAGAAGCCTGCAAGGTCTTGGATTTACACCTGTTAGACCATATCATCCTGACAGAAGAAAGCTATTACAGTTTTACAGACGGAGGGCTTATCTAACGCCTTTTTTTTGTTACTGGCAACAAAAACACAATATCCTACTTTTAAAATAAAACCATTTTTTTCTATTTATCTTATTGTAAATCTTCCTCTTAGGCAGTCCCCAGCCGGAGCAGTCATTTTCGTATCACATAGGCAAAGGTATTTCCGTGTTCTTAACGGCTTTGCAAGGTCAAGCCCTAAAGGTTTTAAACAAAAATCTTCCTGCTGTACTTCGTCCAGAGAGTATTTTTCTTTAAAACCTCGCAAAGCCTAAACACTACCCTTTAAAGCCTATATGAAACGAAAACGACCGCCCCGACCGGAAACGCATAAAAAAAGTCAGATTTACGAGAAACAGGAAAAACGGTTATGAAACTTTGGTTCCCTTACCTCTCAAATCCGCATAAATTAAAAAATACAGAAGTCATGGAAGCAGTATCATTATCAGAAGTAAAAGTTTATGTAGGTACTTACAACAAGTATAACAACGGTTCACTTTTCGGCAAATGGTTAGACCTTTCCGACTATCCGGACAAAGACGAATTTTTGGAAGCGTGCCGGGAACTGCACGAGGACGAGTAAGACCCGGAGTTTATGTTTCAGGATTACGAGAACATCCCCGAAGCCTTGTTTTCGGAAAGTTGGCTATCTGAAAAGTACTTTGAGCTACAGGATGCCATCGAAAAACTAAGCGAAACCGAGCAGGAAGCGCTTTTTCGTATGGTGCAACCACCACAACAGCGATTTGAGCGAAGAAGATGCGGACGAGCTTATTTCTTCTTTTGAGGACGAATATCAGGGAGAGTATAAAGACGAGGAAGACTACGCCTATGAAGTTGTAAAGGAATGTTACGACCTGCCGGAGTTTGCAAAGACCTACTTTTATTATTCGGCTTTTGCCCGTGACCTGTTTATGACTGATTGCTGGATGGATAACGGCATTGTTTTCCGTTATGCCTGATTACTAACCGGGTGGAGCAATCCACCCACAACATATCAAGACAATGAAAGTATATAATAAGATAACAACTTTTTTACGATGGTTTGCACTTGCTTTTATCATCTATCAGGCAGCCACCAGCACCGCCGGAATGTGGATAGCCCTAATCATAGGCTTTTTTATTATCCGGTTCGTTCTCCGATTGTTTATCTCCGTCGTTTACCTGTTTTGTATGGCGTTTATTTTCATTGTCCTGCTTTCACTTCTGATTATCTGATAACTCATTTTAAATTATAACAATATGGAAAGTTTAAACAAAAACGGGGTAAGTATTACCCAAACACCGGGAGAGGAAAAATATGCAAAATGCTGTTTAGAGGCATTTAGGGGACAAATCTATTATCAATATGATTACCGCCATTTGAACGGAAATCTGTTTTCTACACTGGTTAAAACGCTTGAAGAATGTCACCGACGGCGAGATGAATGGCTTGCAAAAAAGCAGGAAATAACGAACACGGGCTGCGAATAACCGCCCGTTACTTGCCATGACTAACCAAACGAACGGGAAGAAAAAGTAAACAAAAGTCCTTTTAGAGAGAAATTAAACTTTATTCTATCATTTCTCGCATATCGTCTATATTTTTTTTAAAGTTCTTAAACGTAACCCTATACCTATCATAGATAACATCAAACAATTCCCATATTTCATTAAATATGACTTGTACTTTTTCGCATTGTTTTTTTACTTTCTGAATTGTTTCAGAAGTAGTTAGTTTATGTACAATCTCTATTCTTAAAGAATTTAGTTTATATGCTTTTTCCACGAGCGAGTGAATATCTTCATCTAAAACAGATTGGTTTAATTCCTGAATGAGCTGGCCAAACATTTTGTTTTTTAATTTCTATCCTGAAACTCTTGAGGAAACACGCTCAACTGAATATAAAAAGTCGAACTCTCAATTAGAATCCGAATGAACTCTTCTGTTAACTGATGATAAATTAATACTGATGCTAAATATCCCTCAATAGTTTTTTTCTCAAAAGCTTTGTCTGCCAACTCATTCAATTCATCAAGAAAGTCTGGACATTCAAATCCAGGCCAGCTATCGGAATTTTCGAGTTTTATCAATATGTCGTCCTCGTATGCCATAGTTATGCCTACTTTATATGTTGCTATATTTTACCTTCGATTAATCCTATTTCTAAAAGCATTATTGTCAGTTACCTCAAATAGTTCAATCACTTCAAAATCAATGATAACAGATGTTTTGATGTATGTTAAAGCATCTTCATCTGAGATTTCCCGCCCATCAATGTATTTCCACTTCTGAGGCTCTTTCTTCAACTTATCTTGGGCGACCTCCTCAGTCACTTCTTTTATGTCGACTTTTAATTCACCATCAAACCCTCCTACAACTTCTCGATATAGCATTGTAAATGCTTTATTGAAATCTGCAACTACAAACCGATTCTGCATTAGTCCTAAATTAATAAAACATACAGGTATAGAGTCATAAGAACCATTTGCAAACTCTAATGATTTTTCATCACTCCATTTTTCATCATCTTTCAATCCCAACCAATACAAAGAAGAATCTACAAAAATGATTGAAGGAGAATTTTTCCTATACTTTATTTTTTTATCGCTTGCTGCAAACCCACAACAATCGAAGAATAAACTATCTCCGCCTGCTCTTTTAATATAATCTGAAAGAAAAATTCATTCTCCCATTTGCTAAGCTGCGCCCCTAAATCCTCAACGCCATATATATGTTGGTAGTATTTATCATTTAAGAAAAGCATTTTTGCTTTCTCAAAAAACATATTTTTTCCTACCAGTTTTAATTTCCCTATCTCACCTTCATATTTTTTCTTTTCTTCAAAATATTCAAATATTTTGCGAATTAATTTACTCTTATGCCATCTATCATATAAATTCTGTTTAAACTCATTTACTCTATTTGTATTCAGCTTTTCGGACGCAATCTCTTTAGCTTTCTGCAATTCTATTAAGGAACTGAATGAATTTAATTGTTCTTTTATAAGATTAGCTGTACTATCAAAATTATCATTATTGAAAAAAGAAATCCATACATTTTTTTCCGAAATGACCTTTTCCAATCTTTCTTTTAACGTACGTATAAACAAGATTTTATTTTGAGGATTAATATTTCCATCAACTATATTAGCATCAAAATTTGGCGTATTGTAAATGCCACCATTACGAATAGCATCAACGATATAGCCTGTAAAAAACCAATCAAACACGCTTGACATAGTATAACACTCTCCTTCTGGATGCGTTTCATAGTCCCAACTTTGCCAATTAAAATACCAATTTAATTGGGCTGAGTTCAATCTATTAAAAAGTAATTCCATTTCCCAAAATTCGACAGACAGTTTACTCCTTTTAAGTTGTTCTGTAAGTCCTATAAAACTATTGAGTCCCTCTATTGATATTTGTTTCTTTTCATATAAATAGTACAACCAATAACGTATCCCTAAAATAGTGTGTTTTACATAAATCTTGGATTGAATATTCTCTATATAATCAGACAAGGTTGCTTTGTCAATATCCGAGGTGTTTCTTAAATAAAAAACAAATTCAGACATTTCGATTGTTTCCCCAAGAAAAACATTTTCTATCTGATTGATTGTGTGCTTAAACCATTTTACATCTCCCCTTTTAATTTGTTCGAAGAGTAACTGACTAAATGCTGTAAATGCTAAAAGTTTAAAATGATTATATATTTTCTTATCTTCTAAATCTGATTTATTGAAAACAATATTTAGTAATAAAAATAATTCTCTTATTCTTCGTGCTGATAGATCCGCACAGTCTTGATGCACTTTACTATAAAGAGCATTATTCTTGCTATTATATTTATGCGATATGATATAGTATCCAACAACTATATCTAAATATTCCTTGAAATGATATAACTGTTTATTATCAATGGATATCATTAAAACCTTATAGCAAAAGCCATCAATCTTATAAAATGATTCTATTGAGTTTGATTCTATTGCTTTTGTAATAAGTTTAATAATTTCAGTACCGATTCCGGCAGTAATATCATTTTCATTTCTATTTAGAGTGAAACCAAATTCCATATCCTAAATTTTAAATTTTTGTTGCAACCTATATACTTCGAATAGCATATCTAAATAGCTTTCCACAAGCTTGTCATCATTAGATTTTATATTTTCCTCTAATTTTTGCAGTACATATTCTTTCGCCTCGGTAAAAAGACTTTCGCTTTTTTTAGTATGTCACTATGCAGTTATTTAGTTCATTAAGGGTTTGTTTAAAATTAGGATAATCATTTTCATCAACAAAAAGAATCCATCTTCATTATTTTCTATTTCTCTATTGAGATATACATTCCTAATAAATACTTTGTTAATATCCTTTGATGCAGCAATTGTTTTAGATAATTTATTGATTTTAATGTCTGAAATCATGTTATGACCAAGCGGTAATGTAAAATCACCCTTCGTCATTTTTTTTAAGAAAGCCATAGAATATTGAAATAAACCCAATTTTTCTACCCTATTAAAACTGATTATTCTTCTCCCTATTGTAAGCAAATTTCTGTTTGATTCCTTTATTAACTCTTTTCTTACTAATCCCAGAAGATATTTTTGATTTGTAAATCTAATTAGCTTTGTAAATAAATAGCCAATTAGGAATATTACAACCAAAATTAGATAAGACCCGACCAACAACGCATTTTTTTGATAACCAATAGGTAAACTGTCAGACAGCGTAGATAAAAGAATGAAAGAAGCTATTAAAGAAAGGGCAACGAAAGCAACCGGAAAAAATGTCGATTTTTTAAACAATAGGCTGTATGTAAAGCTTTCTTTGATAGCTAAATTTGCGATAAGAAAACCTATTACTGCAAAAGTAACACTTATCATAGTCACGATATTAGTGGTTCGACTATTTATTAATGTTTTTAATGTGGTTTCCTCTATATTGATGAAGTTAAGAGGCGGAATATTTATCAAATGTAAAGCAAAAAAAACGAGAGCAACGCACAAAACGACAACGTACCATTTATTATGGTCGCTTATAAAGTCTAAAAAATTATCTTTTCTTAATCCAAATATATTTGGATTTTTTGCTTTTAAAATTTTATCTGCCTCTTTTTTTATGCTATCATTCATAAACAGTATTTTTTGCTTTTGGAACCACAAAAATACCCATAAAAAAGCACTTGCCGAAATAGATTGACAGTTATTTTTCAGCAAGTTGTCTAAAATGGCTTATTTACATACGAAATGATGCAATCTGCATATTTATCGCCTGTTTGACCCGGAACGGCTTGGCAACGCAATAATAGCAGCTGGTTGCCACTCCCCATTTGTACCGAATCCCCTGCATTGACCAACGTTCTGCTTAAATAGGCATGGAACGTGCGAAAACCGCCTGCATGTTCAATTTCGATAAAATAACCATATCCCGAATTATACCCTTTACGGGTTACAACTCCTCCGCCTGCGGCATACACGGGCGTACCTTTTGCTTTGGGTATATCAATACCCGCATGGAATTTTCGCACTTTATAAACAGGATGCCTACGCATTCCGAAGCCGGATGAAATGGTTGCGTTCCTGATGGGAGAAATGACCGGATAGCAGGACAGTTCGGGGACTGACATTTGAAATGAATCTGCTATCCGTTGAAATTCCGTCACCGAGTAAACCGTTTCCGTCAGTTTTCCGCTTTCCACTTCCCTGTTTATAGAATCGACAGGCTGCCCGAATACAGGCGAATACAGCAAAACGGAAAAGAATAACATGATGTTTTTCATAATCAAACGGTGAATAGGTATGGCAAGCGCCCGGAACAACCCGGACAAAAGCACCCCCTGTTTATTCCTCGCTTTCGTCTTCCGTCCGTTCACTCTGGAACGAAAACGTCTTTTGAATCATCTGCCCGAACGAATCCTGAATATACACGTCAATCACCTGCTGGTCTTTACATCGGGACGTGTAGTAAAGCCGGAATGTTTCACCCGGAAGCGGGTACAGGTCATTCGGCAGTAAAACCGTCCCATCGGACATTTTCAGTGTTCCCGCCCCGTCCGGCTGGAAATAACGGATGAAATACTTTGTTTCCTCATACCGCCCGTCCCGGTGAAGCTGGCACCTGATTTCAGCGGTTTCACCTATCTTTAACTTTTTCGGTACAGGCATCGTTTCGACAGTGAACGGGTAAGACTGCTGTATATCCACATTGTCATTACAGGCACTCACTAACAAAAGGGCAGCCACCATGTAGCACCCTATCAGCATCTTATAAATTACATTTCTCATATACATTATATATAATGGGTTAGTTTATCACATGATTATCTTTAATCCGATACCGAACTGTGTATGGAACTTTCCAACGGAAGAACCGAACAGGCATCTTTCCCGTGCGTTAATCAGGAATACCACCCGGTCAGTAATATAACTCTCCAGTTCCAGCGTCAGCGCACCGCCATAGACAAAACCGTCCTTATCCGTCAGCATCGAGCCATCGGGCAGCAGCTTGTCCCCCCCAGTTACTTGTTTCGTACCCGGCAAGGGCAGACAATCCCAGCGAAAGGAAAAAGGTTTTCTTCCTATCTGAAAGGAAATTCACATAGTAACCGCCCTCACCTGTGAACTGGCTAACGGATATCTGCAAATCCTTATAGGGGTAATGCTTTTCGAGGTATTCCCCGCCGATAACCCACCTGTTCCCGTTTTTGGTATAGGTGGAAAGAGCCGCCCCGAAATAATAGGCGAAATCGCTTTTACTGTTCCAGTGAACACCGTCCGCCATGCCGCCCGTAACCTGCAAGCCTTTCATTCCCGGCAGACATCTTTGTGCGTGTGCCTGGTTAAAAAGTCAGGCACAGCACAAAAAGGGATATAATACAGCATATCCTTTTCATGTTCATTTGATTTTAAGTTCGTTAATCACTTTGGCTGTCACTATATCCGAATTTTCCACCCGGATAGTTTGGTGTCTGCCCCCGTTCTTTTCCACCAGTTCGATAACTAATATCTTATCATCAGGGATGGTAAACTGTGGAACGGTGTACACCGTGCGGACGGTACTCTTGCCACCGATAATCAGTATCTCGTTATAACTCCGTACCGGGTCAATGACCGTTTCCTGAATAGCCGTCCTTTTGGCTACTTTCTTATCCACAATCTTGAATCGGATAAAATCGGTATCAAACGGTACGTTTGAACTGTTCTTTGTTTGCGTATGAAAATAGAACAGCCCGTTATGCGAATAAATGCCCTTTACCAAGAACTGCACCCCGAAACGCTTGCATCCCAAATGCTTTATTTCCCGGTCATTGTTCTTGTAGATGGACTGCATAATCAGCCTTACCAAAAGCGGGCTTTCGTTACCCAGTTCACGGAAATAGATGTTCATCCGGGTATGACTGAAATCCGTTGTGTCCTCATTCTCCAAGAAGTCTTTCATTTCGATGTTCAGCATTTCCGGTTCATGTGTGTATTTTGCATTGAAACTGTAAAAGCTACCATCCTCACAGATAACGGAAAAATTGGTTTCACCGGGAAAGCCCTCTGTTGTGGCTTTCACCCTGACAACATTTTCCGCCCCGTCCGCTTTTCCGGCAATAATGTAGTTACTGCCTAAATCCACGTACTTCACGGCAGACGGGAAAATGATATGTACCGTTTTTGCAAACGTCACCTGTACGCCGTAAGGTGTTACCATTTGGCGGTAAGGCAGCTTTTTAGTGATGCCCTGATACAAATCGTTACTTTGTGCTTTCATTGAAACCACGCCCATGATAAGAGCGAATAAAATCATTAACTTTTTCATTTTGGATTGAAATTTTTATGGTTGATAATTGATAAATTGATTATTGCTGTTTGGCGTAAAGCATCACCTGATAGTTCGCTTTTAGGTGTACTTTTACCGTCCGGAACTTCTTTGCAAGGTATTGCGACCCGCCCTGCATCAAGCCCCTTGTAATATCCATTGCGACCTGCTGCCCGGCACTTTGCGCAAAAGAAATGCTTGTTCCCAGCCCAGCACCAATGTTCGCCATCGCTTCTTTGGCTGCTTCCTGTTCCAGTGACGAGGGAACGGAAAGCCCCTTTTGCCCGTCACTGTCATAAACGGCAAGTTCCACCGGAATAATGTTACCCGCATATTCAAGCGAGGACACCAGTATGTCGAGCCGTTCCCCCTGAACTTTGGCACTTCCCGATACAAGGCTGTTTTTCGGGACAATGACGTTTCCCGCTTGCAGTGGTTCTAACAGCCGGAGCTTGACGGTCTGCCCGTCCATAAGTGTTTGGTCGTTATGCACACACGCCCGGATAGTGTTCTTTCCCATCGAATAGCTACTGCCGACCGCCGTATTAAACCCGTAATTGCGTGGCTTGCTGTATTCGGCGATAAATTCGACATTGCTCATAGGCTGCTGCAATCCTGAAACCGTCCTGTCCGATACCGATTTTACAGGTGTGGCGTTTCCACTTCCCTGAACGGGTGCGGA
>ENA-OQJW01000052-OQJW01000052.1-human-gut-metagenome-genome-assembly--contig:-NODE-52-length-19223-cov-3.759217_pt1 | contig 19223 bp, 11 predicted proteins | sample MGYA00242619_ERZ504786 | MGnify/ENA primary metagenome ERZ504786 (study PRJEB26092, sample SAMD00036357) | human gut metagenome | host: Homo sapiens | study: EMG produced TPA metagenomics assembly of... | reverse complement strand
CCCTCTGCGGTAAACTCGCCCTGTCCACAGTTGATATCCGGCGGAAGCACCTTAATACCCATATCACGACAGCTGTAAAGATACTGCGCCGCCTTGGCTGAATTGTCTATAACAGAAGTCATGAGCGCTGCCATAAATTCGACCGGATAGTAATTTTTAAGCCATGCAGTCTGAACACTGATTTTCGCATACGCGGCTGCATGTGATTTGTTGAACGCATACTTAGCAAAATCAACCATCGAATCGTATATGCTGTTGGCAGCCTTTTCATCTATGCCGTTTGCCACACAGCCCTTTATACCGCGCTCCTCGTCTCCGTACACAAAGCTCTGGCGCTCTGCGTCAATGACATACTGCTTCTTCTTACTCATGGCACGGCGGATGTTGTCCGCCTGACCCATTGTATAGCCTGCGAGCTTCTGCACTATCTGCATAACCTGTTCCTGGTATACTATACAGCCGTAGGTCGGCTCTAAAATACTCTCAAGCTCAGGTGTCACATAGCTTATCTCCTTTGGATTGTTCTTGCCCTTTATATAGTTGGGAATGAAATCCATAGGACCCGGACGGTAGAGCGAAATACCGGCTACGATGTCCTCAAAGCTCTGTGGACTGAGTTCCTTCATGAAGCTTTGCATACCGGCAGACTCTAGCTGGAATACCCCTTCCGTCTTTCCTGTTCCGATAAAGTCAAGTGTGCCCTTATCGTTGAAATCAATATGGTCGATATCCACATCAATGCCCCTTGATGCCTTGATATTCTTCACAGAATCCTTTAGCACCGTGAGTGTACGAAGCCCCAGAAAATCCATCTTTAAAAGGCCAAGCTCCTCGAGCTGTACCATGTTGTACTCTGCGGTAGGGCTTCCGTCGTTTGCCCTTCCAAGAGGCACATAATCGCTCGCCACACCCGGATAGATTACCACACCTGCTGCATGCACGGACGTGTGGTTTGGCAGTCCCTCAAGCCTTTTTGCCATATCTATCATTTCATGCACTCTCGCATCACTGTCGTAAATGCCCTTAAACTCCGGGTTCATCTGAAGAGCCTTGTCAATCGTGATATTAAGCTCCTGAGGCACCATCTTTGCAAGCCTGTCAGTCTCTGCATATGGGAAATCCAGCGCCTTTCCGACTGATTTTATGACTCCTCTTGCTGCCATCGTACCAAAGGTGACTATCTGTGTTACAGAATCGTGTCCGTACTTCTGCTGAACATACTCTATGGCGCGATATCTCTCCGCATACTCGAAATCCACATCGATATCAGGCATGGAAACTCGCTCAGGGTTAAGAAATCTTTCAAAAAGCAGATTGTATTTAACCGGATCAATATCCGTGATTCCGGTACAATAGCACACCCTGCTTCCCGCCGCCGAGCCTCGTCCCGGGCCTACCCAGCAGTCGTGCGTGCGGCACCAGTTGATATAATCCCACACGATAAGGATATACTCTATAAAGCCCATTGTCTTTATGATACCAAGCTCATAGTCCATATCTGCATGTATCTTTTTAAGCTCATCAGCACTGTACTCGCCACAGCCTATGTATTTCTCCCTAAAGCCCTTCTCGCAAAGCTCTGTAAGGAAGGCTTCGGCACTATCATAGCCCTCTGGCACCTCATACTTTGGAATCTTGTAATTGCCAAACTCAAGTGTCACATTGCATCTGTCGGCAATTTTCTGCGTATTCTCAATAGCCTCTATGGCATATGGGAAAAGCGCTCTCATCTGCTCTTCGCTCTTTACGAAAAACTGTCCGCCATCATAGCGCATCCTGTCCTCGTCAGACACCTTTTTCCCGGTCTGGATGCACAAAAGCACATCATGTGCCTCCGCATCGGACTCGTAGGTGTAGTGCACATCATTAGTACACACTAACCCTATTTCAAGCTCCTTGCTCATCCTAAGAAGCTGCTGATTCACAAGCTTCTGGTCATCAATGCCATGGTCCTGCAGCTCAAGGAAGAAGTTGTCTTTTCCAAAGCAGTCCTGATACTTCCTTGCAATCTCCTTCGCCTCGTCATAAAAGCCTCTGACGATGTATCTGGGGATTTCTCCTGCCAGACAGGCAGACAGGCATATAAGCCCCTCGTGATATCTCTCAAGCGTCTCAAAATCCACTCTCGGCCTGTAATAATAGCCCTCTGTGAACCCTATTGACACTATCTTCATGAGATTGGCATAGCCTGTATTATTTTCAGCAAGCAGAATCAGATGATAATACCTGTCATCACCGTGGCTTGTCTCCCTGTCAAAGCGCGAATTTGGTGCCACATATACCTCGCAGCCTATGACCGGATTGATATCATTTGCCTTTGCCGTCTTGTAAAACTCCACCACACCGTACATATTGCCATGGTCTGTGATTGCGGCAGAGTTCATGCCAAGCTCCTTTACGCGCTTTACATATTCTTTTATCTTGTTTGACCCATCGAGCAGACTGTACTCGGTATGGGTGTGAAGATGACAAAATGACATTTGGATTCCTCTTTCTTTATTTTTGTATCGCCGCCCGCCCTTCATGGGGTGTGCCACCCGGCGGGTACTGTGGCAGAACAATTCGTAAGAATTGCGTTAATTTGTCAGGTGTCGAATTTCGGCTCAAGGTTTGTGTACATTCGCCAGCTGCACACTTTCGGCGCGGCGTACGTCTGTGGCATACGCTTTCATAATTCCTTAGCCTAGTGGGAGTAAATGCCGCCTCAAACAGAGTTTATCAGGCGCAAAAAATCAAACGCGCTTTTTACTTTTATCATATGAGGCAGGCTGTGTTGCTTGAACGAGTATTTTTTGCGCCCACTTTTGTTTGAGGCGGCATGTAACTCCCACACGGCACGTCATAAATCAAGCGTATGACACAGGCGAACACCACGACGCAAGTGTCCAGCTGTCGAATGAACATAAACAATCGCAGGAGCCGAAAACGACACCGACAAATTAGCAATTTGAAACGAGTTCTGCCACAGTACCCGCCGGGTGGCATACCCCATGAAGAGCGGGCGGCTATCTCCTCAAAATAAAAGGAGATAAGTTTATCAGCTTCCCAGCTCTATGTGTATAAACACTGCAAGCGAATTGGGCTCCTGCATATATGTGATAGTGCCGCCTCTTGCTGTCGGAATCAGATATTTGTAGTCACCCTTCTCAAAAAGACTGTGACATGCAGTATCATAGGTTTCTCTGTCCGAAAACTTGAACGTGATATAGTTAGATGACGTTGTCATGCCCTGTAAGACTTTAAGGTCGTAGGATGTAAAATACAGCCCATTCCTGTAATAATAGTCATCCTCCACTGACGCTTCCTGCGGCAGCATATCCTCATTGTCCAATGTACGTGTAAGCTTTACCACATCAAGCGGCACTCCGAACCAGCTGTATGATATGCCCTTTCCCAGATAATCACCATCACCGTAGGTACAGTCCACCGCACACCACGCACCGTCCAGATATACCATATTCCAGGCGTGGTTTGCATCAGATGTGGTGCCTGTCACAATAAGTGAGCTGATACCGGCCCGGTCACACAGATACTTAAACATCATCGCATAGCCCTGACAGACCGTCCTTCCAAGCACTGCTGAGTACATATCCTGGTTGTGAGGAGAATTTTCCTCATACTCGGCATGCTCTATCACATATTCATAGAAATGCACAGCCTTGTCATAATCCGATGCACCTTCATCGATACCTGCCATACAGGCTGACACATAGCCTGAAATCGTACTTATTGCGTTGTCGATATCAGACTCAGACATATTGTATACAGGCGAAAAAATGATGCTGTTTCTCACAGTATACTGACTCTTTTCTATGTAGAAAAACTGTGGATTGTCCAGCAGCACAAACTGCTGTATACGGCTTACGTTGTCAGTGTCTGTAGTATTTAACGAAATTCCATCCATGCGCTTTTGCATCATCGCATAAATCTGCCTGTAAATAAGCTTGTCATCATCTGACAGCTTCTCGTAGTAGTAGTGATATTCCCCTGTAAATACTGACTCATCGTACTCTGTCTGTTCGCCGTTTAAATAGTCTGTTGTGGTCTGCATTTGCCCCTTTACTGCCCTGTGTATAGCTGTAGGAAAATCAGCTATAGCACCTGTAAACCCTCCTGCCTTTAAGCATTTTGCAGCGAACATAAAGCAACAGGCAGCAAACACAAGTGCCGGTATGATTTTTAAAAGCTTTTTCATCTATTCCCCCATTTTAATCGTTGTCTGTCACTCTGTTAGGTGTGAACAGCAGCCATAGCAAGCCTGCATATCAGATACAGTACAAAAAGATGCACCGGGTAAAAGGCGTAAAAGACATATTTTAGTGAAATGCCTCTTTTTCCATTGTAATAGCGAAGCGGTATAAGCATAAACAGTGCAAAAAAACTCTATGGTACCTGAGAAAAGTCCAAGCAGTATGACTGCCACGGCAAATGCAACATCTCGGTTTGAAGAAAGCAGGTACATCATGACAATGCACCCTACACCCGCCGCACCATAATCACAGCAAAGCACAAACTCTGCAATAATCATCATAACAAGCACCACTGATACCATTACTATACACCTGATCAGTGTGACAAAAAACCACTTGACTGCAGAGGATGCCTTTTCTATTTTATCGACCGACTTAAGCCAATCAAGCACTGTGATGGCAAGCAGGCCTAAAAGCAGTGTAAAAAACACATTGTTACTCTTAAATTCGAGCACTGTATTGTTTATTGCAAGGTCAAACGGTATCTCAGAGATAAGCGCGAATATAAACATCCTCGCAGCATATTTTTCCCTGCTGTGTGTATATTTGAACCCCTCCACAAGCAGGAAGCAGAAAACAGGAAAGGCCATGCGCCCTATAGAACGCATGACCCAGTAGATATCAATAAGCGTTTGTCCACCTATCCCGTTATTTATCATCTGAAGAATAACCGTTGCCGCAGTATGGTCTATGAGCATGGTAAAAATGGCTATAAGCTTAAGTGTGCTTCCACTGATACCAGACTTTGCGATAACTTTTTCCAAAATCCTATACTCCTGCCATATTTACGGTAATCCTGTCAAGATGCCAGATATCGTCCACATATTCCTGAATTGTTCTGTCTGAAGAGAACTTTCCTACATGTGCGATATTGAGCAGTGCACTCTTTCTCCATGCGCTCTTGTTCTTATAATAATCATTAATCTTCTGCTGTGCATTTGCATATGAGCGGAAGTCTGCGAGGATAAAGTAGCGGTCAGCCACCTGTCCCTGCTGTGGATTGAGCAGTGAGTTGTAAAGCTCCCTGAAAAGCTCATGGTCATTTGGTGAGTATGTGCCGTCTACGAGCTGGTTTACTACCTTTCTTAGCTCGGCATCGTTATTATATACATCAACAGGATTGTAGTCATGTCTGTTCTCGTGTGAGATGACCTCATCAGAGCTCATTCCAAAGATAAACATGTTGTCAGCCCCTACCTCATCGAACATCTCGACATTGGCACCATCCATAGTTCCGATAGTGAGCGCTCCATTGAGCATAAACTTCATGTTTCCTGTTCCGGATGCCTCCTTGCTCGCTGTGGAAATCTGCTCGCTGACATCTGCTGCCGCAAAAATAATCTCGGCATTGGATACCTTGTAATCCTCGATAAATACTACCTTGAGCTTGCCGCCAATAGAAGCATCGTTATTTATCACATCAGCCACACTGTTGATGAGCTTTATTGTTTTCTTTGCATTTCTGTAGCCTGCTGCTGCCTTTGCTCCAAAAATGAATGTTCTAGGATAGAAATCCATAGACGGATTTTCCTTAATCTTGTTGTACAGATACATCACATGAAGGATGTTCATGAGCTGTCTCTTGTACTCGTGAAGTCTCTTAACCTGCACATCAAAGATAGAATCCGGATTTACATCAATACCATTGTGCTCCTTGATATACTTTGCTAAACGCACCTTGTTTGCTCTCTTAATCTCAGCAAACTCCTGCTGTGCAACAGGGCTGTCCGCATAAGCCTTGAGCTTTGAAAGCATTGTAAGATCTGTAATCCAGCCGGCTCCTACCTTTTTTGTTGCCCAGTCTGCAAGGAGTGGATTTGCATGTGCTAAGAATCTACGCTGTGTGATTCCGTTTGTCTTGTTATTGAACTTCTCAGGGAACATCTCATAGAAATCATGAAGCTCCTGATTCTTAAGTATCTCTGTGTGAAGCTTTGCAACACCGTTTACAGAATAGCCTGCAACGATAGCCATATTTGCCATCTTGACCTGTCCGTCATAGAGGATAGCCATCTTTCTTACCTTGTCCTCATTGCCAGGATATCTCTCATTAATCTGCATCACAAATCTTCTGTTTATCTCGTCAACAATCTGGTATACACGAGGAAGCAGTCTCTGGAATATCTCAATTGGCCACTTCTCAAGCGCCTCAGCCATGATTGTATGGTTAGTGTAGGCTACACATCTTGTAGTGATATCCCATGCATCATCCCATGACAGATGCTCCTCGTCCACAAGGATTCTCATAAGCTCTGCGACTGCAACTGTAGGGTGAGTATCGTTCATCTGGAAAACGACCTTATTCGGAAGATCTTTTAAATCGCTGTGATGCTTTTTAAACCTTGCAAGTGCACGCTGGATGCTTGCTGATACAAAGAAATACTGCTGCTTTAAGCGAAGCTCCTTGCCCTTTACATGGTTATCGTTTGGATAGAGCACCTCAACAAGGTTTCTTGCAAGATTTTCCTGCTCCACTGCCTTGTCGTAGTCACCCTGGTCAAAGGACTCGAGCGAGAAGCCGTTTTTTGGCTCTGCATCCCATATCATGAGAGAATTGACCACATTGTTGTCATAACCGACTATAGGCATATCATAAGGCACTGCAAGCACCGACTGATAGTCCTTCTGCTCGAAATGAAGCTCTCCGTTTTCATCTGTGCTCTCCTGCACATATCCTCCAAACTTGACCTCATAGCAGTACTCCGGACGACGAAGCTCGAATGGATATCCGTCCTTGAGCCAGTTGTCAGGCACCTCAATCTGGAAGCCGTCTGAAATCTGCTGCTTGAACATACCATATCTGTATCTGATTCCACAGCCGTATGCAGGATATCCAAGTGTGGCAAGTGAATCCATGAAACACGCTGCCAGTCTTCCGAGTCCACCGTTTCCAAGTGCCGGATCAGGCTCCTGGTCCTCAATAGCATTGATATCCACACCAATCTCATTGAGAGCCTCCTTGACCTCCTTGTATGCTGAGAGGTTTATAAGGTTGTTGCCGAGAGCTCTTCCCATCAAAAACTCCATGGACATATAGTAAACAACCTTTGGATCGTCCTTGTCCATCACTCTCTGTGTGGCAATCCACTCATCCATGATGACATCCTTTACGGCCTCTGATACAGCCTGATAAAGTTCCTGCTGTGTGGCATCATCTATAGTCTTACGATATTTATTTTTTAAATTGTCTGATACAGTCTTAATAAACACCTTTTTGCTAAACGTATTATCTCTCATCATATTCCTCCTTATGGCACTAAAAGGGAGCAAATTAATGCTCCCTCTCGTGCAGAGATTATTGTTTTTCAACTGCAAGCTTAACAGCCTCACCATTAATCTTCCAATCCTTTTCATAGCCCTTAAGTTCGCCTGATTTAATTGATACGGCAAGAACCTCGGTCTTGATTTCATCACCAAACTTTTCAAATACATTTGAAAGCTTCTCATCTGCCTCGTATGTCACAGCGATGTGGTCCATAACCTCAAAGCCTGCGTCCTTACGCATTGTCTGGATCTTACTGATGATTTCTCTTACGAAACCTTCCTCGATAAGCTCAGGAGTGAGGTTGGTGTCAAGAACAACGGTTATATTGTTGTCAGACTGTGTCACATAGCCCTCCATCTGAGTCATCTCGATAAGTAAATCCTCTTTAGATAATACAACTTCATCGCTAATGCTGTCAAGCTTGAGAGAGCCGGTGCTGTTAAGCTCCTCCATGGCCTTATGACCATCAAGCTCAGCTAAAACTGCCTTAATCTGGCCAAGGTATTTACCATACTTAGGACCCACTGTTCTAAGCTGTGGCTTGAATTTGTAGGTGGTGTAGTGTGATACATCATCAGTGAACTCAACCTCTTTTACGTTGAGCTCGTCTGCGATGATATCCACATAAAATTCATCCAGTTTTTCCGGAGCCTTTACAAACATTTTTCCGATTGGCTGACGGTTTTTGATATTTGCCTCGTTACGGCATGCACGTCCGAGTACTACAACCTTTAGTACCTCATCCATATCAGCTTCGAGCTTTTTGTCAATCAGCTTCTCATCAACTACAGGATAGTCGCACAGATGAATTGACTCCGGTGCGCTCTTGTCGATAGAGCAGACAAGATTTCTGTAGATATCCTCTGTCATGAAAGGAATCATAGGTGCTGCCGCCTTTGATATGGTGACAAGTGCTGTATAAAGTGTCATGTATGCGTTTATCTTGTCCTGCTCCATGCCCTTTGCCCAGAAACGCTCACGGCTGCGGCGTACATACCAGTTACTCAAGTCGTCTACGAACTCCTGAAGGTACTTTGCCGCCTCCGGAATCTTGTAGTTTGACAGGCACTCATCCACGCCTGCCACTGCTGAGTTGAGCTTTGAAAGAATCCACTTGTCCATTACTGCAAGCTTATCATACTCAAGGCTGTATTTTGTAGCATCAAAATTGTCGATATTTGCATAAAGAACGAAGAATGCGTATGTGTTCCAGAGTGTTCCCATAAACTTACGCTGTCCCTCAAGCACGAGCTTTCCTGAAAACTTCTTTGGAATCCATGGAGCTGATGCTGTGTAGAAATACCATCTGATGGCATCTGCACCGTATGTCTCAAGTGCATCAAACGGATCTACCGCGTTGCCCTTTGACTTGGACATCTTCTGTCCGTTCTCATCCTGTACGTGTCCAAGCACGATGACATTCTCATAAGGGGCCTTGTTGAAAAGGAGTGTAGACTCAGCCATGAGTGAATGGAACCATCCACGTGTCTGGTCAACTGCCTCTGAGATAAACTTGGCCGGGAACTGCTTCTCAAATACTTCCTTGTTCTCGAATGGATAGTGGTGCTGTGCAAATGGCATGGCTCCTGAATCAAACCAGCAGTCAAGTACCTCTGGTACACGGTGCATATCCTTGCCACATTCAGGACACTTGATTGTCACAGCGTCGATGTATGGTCTGTGAAGCTCTACCTCTGCTGCCTTTGGATCTCCTGCTTTTTCGGCGAGCTCTGCACGGCTTCCGATACACTCTCTGTGTCCGCATTCACACTCCCAGATATTGAGTGGTGTGCCCCAGTAACGGTTACGTGAGATAGCCCAATCCTGTATATTCTCAAGCCAGTTTCCGAAACGTCCTGAACCGATAGACTCAGGAATCCAGTTTACTGTATTGTTGTTTCTGATAAGGTCATCCTTTACTGCTGTCTCCTTGATGTACCATGACTCTCTTGCATAGTAGATAAGAGGCTTGTCACATCTCCAGCAGTGTGGATACTCATGCTCAAATTTCGGAGCATCGAAGAGCTGCTTTCTGCCGCTTAAGTCCTTTAATACCTCAGGATCTGCATCCTTTACCCACATACCGGCAAACGGAGTCTCGGCTGTAAGCTCTCCCTTGTCGTTTACAAACTGTACAAATGGAAGGTCATAATTTCTTCCGACATTGGCATCATCCTCACCAAATGCAGGAGCGATATGAACGATTCCTGTACCGTCTGACATAGTAACATATGTGTCACATGTCACGAAAAAGCCCTTCTTGCCCTGCTTATCGGCAACCTGCTTAGCACAGTCATAAAGCGGCTCATACTCCTTGTACTCAAGATCCTTTCCTTTGTATGTCTCAAGCACCTCATATGCCTTCTTGCCTGCTTCTGCGTCCTCTTTTGAAAGAAGCTGTGAGAGCACCTTGTCTGCAAGTGCCTCTGCCATATAATATGTGTAGCCATCAACAGCCTTTACCTTTACATATGTGTCATTAGGGTTCACACAGAGTGCCACGTTGCTTGGAAGTGTCCATGGAGTTGTGGTCCATGCGAGGAAATATGCATCCTCTCCTACTACCTTAAAACGTACTACTGCTGATTTTTCTTTAACTGTCTTGTAGCCCTGTGCCACCTCCTGTGCAGAAAGCGGTGTTCCACAACGAGGACAGTAAGGAACAATCTTGAAGCCCTTGTAAAGAAGTCCCTTATTCCAGATTTCCTTGAGAGCCCACCACTCTGACTCAATGAAATTGTCGTCATATGTGACGTATGGATTGTCCATATCAGCCCAGAAACCTACTGTGTTGGAGAAATCCTCCCACATACCCTTGTATTTCCATACAGACTCTTTACATTTCTTGATGAATGGCTCAAGTCCGTAGTTCTCAATCTGATCCTTGCCGTCAAGGCCGAGAAGCTTCTCCACCTCGATCTCAACAGGAAGTCCGTGTGTATCCCAGCCTGCTTTACGTGGCACATATTTGCCCTTCATGGTCTGGAATCTTGGAATCATATCCTTTATGGTACGTGTCTCAACATGTCCGATGTGAGGCTTTCCGTTTGCTGTAGGAGGTCCATCATAGAATGTGTATGTCTCTCCTTCTTTTCTGTTTTCCATAGATTTTCTGAAGATATTGTTCTCTCTCCAGAACTGCTCTGTCTTCTTCTCGCGTTCAACGAAGTTCATATTGGTGTCAACTTTGTTGTACATGACTATCTCTCCTTATTCTATATTGTTCGTGAACATCCCAACATGCACCTCAAATTCGACTCTTACGAGGCTTCCTTGTGGCTTACTCCACTAGAATTTTCGGTTTATTGAATATTCACAAAAAAAGCACACATTCCTGTAATTAGGAACGCGTGCCTGATACGTCTATACCACCTATTACAATGTACTTAAGGGAAATACCCTTGCATACCCGCCCCTGTAACGTAGGGAATACGTCAGAACCTACTCTCGCAACGCTGTATGGCGATTTTAGCCTGCGGCTCAGAAGTGATTTTCAAAATGGCTCTACTCATACCGGCTCTCACCTGTCCCAGCTCTCTTTGACTTTCCCGCCATCTCTACTGTCTTCGTCACTGCCTTTTACTAACTGTGTTTAAGTATATAACTGAAAAGCCACTGTTGTCAAGATGTAATTGATTCTGTAATAATTTGATAATAATTAACTCTAATAAATGCCATCATACTCAAAATTCTGATAATCATAATCGTCATAATCAAAAGAATCATAATCATAATCGTAATCCTCATAGGAATCGTCATCATTATAATACTCATAGCCCTCGTCAAAGCCCTTCATGAACTCCTTTTCAAAATCTGTGCTTACGTTTGAGCCTGCTATAACCCAGAATATGATGCTGACTATAACTGAGATAGCTGCTGTTGCTATACCAACTATACCAAACACCTTGTTGTTGCCCTTTATGATATGTATAATACCAAAAATGATAGCAAGCAGAGCTGTCACATAATTGATGCATGTACAAAACAGTACAATAGATGCGATTCCAAGTACCAGAGAAGCTATACCAAAGCCATTGCTGTTCTTTGGCGGCTGGTTGTATGGATTAGCTCCATACTGTGGCTGATTGTATGCTGTCTGTCCGTATGCGGTCTGATTGTAGCCACCCTGTCCGTTTGGCTGCTGGCCATACTGCGTCTGTCCGTAAGCTGACTGATTAAATGAGCCCTGAGCATATGTGTTCTGGTTGTATGTACCCTGGGCATTTGGATTCTGATTGTATGCACCCTGGGCATTTGGATTCTGATTGTATGTACCCTGATTTGCATAACCATATGCACTGCCCGGATTATTGACATATCCGTCTGTGCTGCCTGTCTGGTCTGATGACTGTCCATATGCATTCCCACTTTCCTGCTGGGATACAGACTGATTATATGTGTCTGTCGGCTGATTGTATGTGTCCTGCGGCTGGCTGTATGTGTCTGAGCCATTTGCTGTTTCTGAAGACTGACCGAATACACCTGTATTGTCCGGTGTGCCTGACGACCGGTTGTCATTGTTCATATAATTGTTATCGTCCATAACTTCCTCCATATATCCTATTGTTTATGTAGCCATTGTGTTATCGTGTTAGAAATATTTTATCATATATTACAATAATGTAAATATTTTTATCATAAAAAATATGTAAAAATGGCAGGAGCAAATGCGCTCCTGCCGTAAAAAACATATTACTGCTCTTAGAAATCAAATTTCTGACTAAGCTCTTCCTCACTCTCCTCAACAGAGTTTTTGAGGTCATCCGCAAGCATATAGATATTTTCCAGTACCTTCTTGCACTTTGCCATGCTCTCGACTGTGGTATCAGCCATGCGAAGTCCCTCTGTTGAAGAAGCTGCGACCTCTTCTCCTGTAGCTGAAAGGTGTGTGATATTGTCTGATATGACTGTTGTTGAATCAAGAATCTTTTTGATACTCTCCTCAGCCACATTGATATCCTTCATCAACAGCTCAACGGCCTCTCCCATGGCATTAAACTTGTCTCTTGTATCGTCGATAAGCTCATTCTGCTTCTCTACCGATGATACTGAGTTCTCGATACTCTCGTTGGCACGCCTTGTGTCCTCATTGAGCTTGTTTATAATCTCTGTAATATTGGCTGATGCATCCTTTGTCTGCTCTGAGAGCTGTCTGATTTCATCTGCTACTACCGCAAAGCCCTTTCCTGCTTCACCTGCCCTGGCCGCCTCAATTGAAGCATTGAGAGCAAGCAGATTTGTCTGGTTAGAAATATTGATAATCGACTCAACAAAGCTCTTTACTTCCTCTACCTTAGCTGTAAGACTCTGAATAACTGACACTGTAACATTGCTTGCCTCTGCCACGTTGTGTGCCTGCTCCTTGAGTTCTTCCACAACATCAGCTCCCTGCTTTACGGTCTCATCAGTCTGGCGTGAGGCATCTATCATAGCCTTGATTCCACTTTCTGCATTGTCTGTATTTCCCTGAATATCAACACACATAGCTGCCTGCTTCTGGATAGCCTCCGCAGTGCTCTCTGTGCTGTCTGCTATCTCCTGGATTGAACTATGGCTCACCGCAACAGACTCATCGAGATCATTTAACATGGTCATAGCCTCGTCAAAGTGCTTTGAAATATTCTCCGCAACCATTACCATCTTCTTATTGCTGTCCACCTGTGCCATAGCAGATTCTTTGATTTCTTCCATATTTTCATCGAAGAAATGGGTAAGAAGAATCGTGATGCTGTCTGACGCATATCCCACAAGTACAAGTACAAAAACTGCTATCACATCATTCTGAAGAACTGTACCCCCTATTCCAAGCTGCATTACAAGCCTGATGACGCTGGATATGATTATTACTGCGTTCATCACCATCATCATCTTTATATCCAGATATATCATCGCTGCAATAACAAGCGGCAGGGCATATGTCCATGTACCGATTGTTGAATTGATCAGTGCGATAATAAAATATCCTGCTGTCATGGCGCTTACAAGTATAAGCGCACCTGTTCTGCTGTCTCTTTTTGTAATAAATGCAATTACAGCTATTACTATTACTGCTATTGCCGCAACAAGCTGTATACTTATCCTGGTAATATCAGCATCTTTTGTCCCAACTGCTGCAAATAACGTAAATGCTATATATGCAAATACTATGATTACCGCCAGGAATACACGTTTGTTGGCTCTGTTATACTGTTGACTATTCATAAAATCCCCCTTCTTTTGTTTGAGTTTTTAGAGTAGCTTTATTATACAACATTTTTTTATAATAATCCACTACTATTTAGTGCCAACGTACCATTTTTCTCATTTTGCTCCTGATTTGAAGAAAATTCTCCTTTCAAATAAACATTTACACAAAAACACCCGGCAGTTATCCTGCCGGGCATCCTGTAAAAAAATATTTATTCTTTAACTCCACCAAGTGTAAGTCCTGTAACAAAGTATTTCTGTAAAAACGGGTAAATACATATGATCGGAAGCATTGTTACAATTGTTGCTGCGGCACGAACTGAGGTAGGTGTAACTGCGCCTACAGCATTTTTCATTGCTTCTGCTGATCCTCCCTGATTTGTTACAGCTGAAAGAAGCTTCATAAGCTCATACTGTAATGTAGTAAGCTTTGTACTCATACGGTTATAAAGCATTGCATCAAACCATGAGTTCCACTGTCCTACTGCTACGAATAAAGCTACTGTCGCATATACCGGTTTGCAGAGAGGGGAATAAATCTTCAGAAAAATGGTGGTATATCCTGCACCGTCAAGCTGCGCTGATTCCTCTAAGCTGTCAGGAATTCCATTCATATATGTCCTGATAACAAGCATGTTAAACGCACTGACCATTCCAGGGACTACATAAACCCAAAAACTATTGGTAAGCCCAAGTCCCTTGTACAGGAGGAAGACAGGGATTAATCCACCATTGACATACATTGTGATAACCCAAAACAGGGATAAACCTCTTTTGAACAAAAATCTTTTTCTGCTGACTATAAAAGCAAGGATTGCATTTGCCACCAGTGCTAAGACTGTTCCAATTATTGTTCTGGCAACAGTAATATATGCTCCTGTTATAAGATTATTTTTTTGCAAAACCGTTATATAATTCTTCCAGGTAAACTTTCTTGGTAAGAGGTAAATTCCACCTCTTAATGCATCTGTACCATCATTAAGCGATATCGCAAGTGTATTAAGCACCGGATAAAGCGTTATGATCACAAACAGTACCATAATGATGCCATTTACAATTGGAAATATACTTATCTTCTTTTTCTTTTTGCTCTTTACAGAGCCTGCTGTTATATCTGCCATCGTACAAGACCTCCTTAAAACAACTGCTCTTCACCATTATGTTTGGCAATTCTATTTGCAATAAATATAAGAATTATACTTACCACACTCTTGAATATACCTGCTGCGGTACCTATTGCATAATCTCCCTGGCTTATGCCCCATTTAAGTACATAAATATCAATAGTCTGTGATACATCCTGTATCAGACCGTTTCCTAAGAGATACTGTATCTCAAATCCTGCATTTAAAACATTACCTACATTCATAAGAAGAAGGATTATAATAGTTGGTTTGATTCCCGGCAGTGTTACATACTTGATCTTTGCCCAGCGTCCCGCTCCATCAATAGATGCTGCTTCGTAAAGTGAAGGATCTATTGATGTAATGGCTGCAAGATATATGATTGCATTCCATCCTGTTTCTTTCCATACATTGGCAAATGCCACTATCGGCCAGAAATATCCCGGATGTGCGAAAAAGTTTATCGGTTGGTCTATAATATGCATATTTACAAGGAACTCATTTACAATACCTGTTCCTGAAAGCATATCGTGTAAAATACCTGTTACAATGATCCATGAAAGGAAATGTGGAAGATATGATATAGTCTGTACTACTTTCTTTCCACCCTTTGATGCAATCTCATTCAGTAAGATTGCAAATGCTATGGCTGTGACAAAAGTTACAACCAGATTGATAACACCCATTGCAAGTGTATTTCTTATAACACGGATAAATGTCATATCCGAGAACAGCATCTTGAATTTGTCCAATCCAACAAATGCAGAATGGAATATACCAAGTCTTGGTTTGTAATCCTGAAATGCCATTGCCCAGCCAGCGAGCGGTAGATAATAGAATATAACTCCATATGCCACCATTATTGCTGCCCAGAACAGCAGCACTTTCTGACGTTTGACTTCTTTCCATGTAATTTTTGTTCTAGGTTTTCTGACCTTCTCTTTTTGTTTTTTCTCGTTAATGACATGACACCACTCCTTAAAGTCAGCAGGCAGATAAAACGCTATTATATCTGCCTGCCTTAAATTTCATTTAAGCTTTATTTGAATTTAGCAGCCTGCTCTAATCTTTTATCAAGCTCGGTCTGTAATTCACCCAGGAAATCCTGTGGATTACATGCATTGTATTTATCCATGTATGTATCCCATGCACTGTCAAAGTCTTTTGCCATAACAACCTTTGGAAGCTCCGCATGCTTAAGTTCGCCAATCTTTGTCCAGGCTACTCCACCAGGAGTGTCTGTGGTAAAGTTGTTAGAGAATGACCACATCGGATACCAGTCTCCAGGTGCATTGTTTGTTCCAAGCATTTCAACGTATGTCTTAACACCATAGGCATCGAAAACCTCTTTTACATCACTGTTAAGACCATCATAGAACTCTCTTGCCTGTCCATCAGGTTTGTTGGCATTGATTCCATCATCACTTGTTCCATTGTACTGTGGGAAGTATGAGTATGGGCATGAATGAGAGGCCTTGTATGCTGTATCAGAAGCCTTCTTTCTCTCATCTGCTGTTTTGTAAAACTCACCATTCTCATCTACTTCATAGTCAGTACCCTTGACACCCCAGTATCTGAGATTGTGGATATCCTGATCAAGAAGATCATTTACAAACTTCATGGCCGCATCTACATCATCACAGGATGTTGTAACAGCAAGACCTGTTGACGCGTTGAAAGCGCCGCCTGCATTGTGCCACTGATTGTCACGGCCGTCGATTGTTACAGGTACCGGAATGTAATCGCATCCCTGCTCATCAAGGCCTGCCTGTTTAATTGCATCACCTGCTGTGTATGCAAAATCCCACCACTGGTCAATCATTCCAAGTACACGTCCTGTAGAAAGCTTAGAGATATATTCATCATATGTCTGTGTGAATGACTCAGGATCTACAATTCCCTTATTATACTCTTCATTGAGCTTCTTGAAATATTTAACTGCTGTATCAGATGTATTATAGTCAAGTACTTTCTTTGTATCAGGATCTACCATACATGATCCATCGTTTGGATATCCGTCAAGGAACTGTGGTGCATTCTCAAGACAGAAATATCTCCAATCTTCACAAAGGATTGTATATGGAATATTTTCTGTTCCATCAGCCATTGTTGGATTTGCTTCATTATATTTCTCGATGAGGTCAAAATACTGATCCAGTGTCTTGATCTGCGGATAGTTAGCCCATTTAAGTACTCTTGCCTGGATCCAGAATGCCTCGTCATTGTGTGTGCAGACTTTCTCGTCTCCCTTTATGCAGCTAAACTGTGGTATCCAGTAGATATGTCCGTCATCCTGACGAAGTTTTTCCCACTCAAGTTCTGTGAAAAGATTTTTGATGTTTGGATATTTCTCGATGTAGTCATCCAATGGAACAAGTGCGCCTGCATCATATAACTGCTTCTGTCCACTTATACCGTCAATGAAATCAGGATACTCGCCACCTGCGATCATTGTTCCGACTGCCTCATCTGCTGTCTGTCCGGTAAGCCAGGTTTCCTTTACCCTTACACCTGTCTTTTCCTCGATGATCTTCTGGATTTCATTATCATCATTGATTTCAGATCCCGGTACAGCAAAGAATGCATCAAACTCTTTCGCACCTCCGGAGCTACCTTTTTTGCCACTATCATTGCCACATCCGGCAAACAGTGTTGCTGCCATAGTAGCCACAAGCAGCATGCTTACAAATTTTTTTCTTCTCATATTGTAATGTCCTCCCTTTTGATAACTTAATTTTATACTTTTTAAGTTTTCAAACAATCGGAGTAACTATAGTCAAAAACAGGGTAAACTATAGTTTCTCGAAAAAACTATAATTTACCCTGTTTTGCAGTAATATATATTATTCTCCACTTTGCATCTGCCGTCTGAAACGCGCCGGTGTGCAGCCTTTTACCTGTATAAACCTGTTCACAAAATAATCCATATCATGATATCCGACTTCCTCTGCTATCTGTATTATCTTCTTATCAGTCCTAAGCAGAAGCTCTGCCGCACGTTCCATCCTGTAATTGTTCAGATAATCCTTAAAGGACTGTCCGTATTTTTTTCTGAAAAGCTGCCCTAAGTATGCACTGTTTACATAATACTTCTCACTCAGGCTCTTAAGCGTGATGTTCGTGGCATAATTGTCTCTTACTTCCTTTTCTACCATGCCGATCACACCTCTTGACACATTTTTTCTAAGCTGCGACAGATAATCACCATACTCACAGCAAAATCTGGTCATATGTGCACGACTTCCCCTCTCAATACCGGTCTTAAAGCTGCTCTCACTTATGAGTCGCAAAATCTCCTGCTGATTTACATTATCATCCTGCTCACTTGCCAGGTGTATGAACTGAAACAACAGATAATTGATATTTAAGTTCATGCTTTCCCCATTCATACCCATGCTGGACATCTCATCATAAAATGTGGCAACTGCATTTCTTATCTCAACATGGTTGTTCTGTTCCACTGTCCTAAGCAGCTCATCCAGACTATCTTTACAAAGCACTATTCCATCTGCCGATATCTTTACTTCATCCTCATAGTAATATATGCTCTTTACTATGCGAAATCCCTGAAACGACCTGAGCATACATGCATTGCCGTATGATCTGGCTATCTTTGATATATCTGATACTTTTCTTCCGACCAGCATAACTATATTCTTTGTGTATTATCACATATATACCTTCTCAGATCCTCCAGATATTTTCTCTCGTTTTTTGCGGCTTCCTCTGCCATATAATCCGAGAATATAAAGCCTATGTCATACACTTTTTCATAAAAGTTCTTCATCATTAATCACCGAAATAATTATATCACTACTTACGCAATAATGCAATTATGTTAATATTCCATTTCGTTGTTTAAAATTTTTTCGACGCCCGCTTTCATGTGAGCATAGAAGAGTAACTCTTTTATTTGCGTATATGCGTTTTCGGTCTTGACCGAGAATATCACACGTGCATTATATCCTTTGATTACTTTAAGTAACCACACTGTTTACCGAGCATTTCCCCATTAAATTTTTTGTTTTTATGTTAAAGCTATTTTACAAGCTTCAAAAAGTACTCCTGTGCCTCATAATCGCCGTAGCTTAAGCTATTTCGTTAATTGAGCTTTGTGCCCTCAAGTCTATTCATACATACACTGTATTTCACTCTTAATATCAATATAGGTTTTTTATTATTTTTCAGATACTATCGGATAAAGCTGTATCATATTGCCGCCGTCAACAGTAAGCTCTGCGCCTGTGGTATTTTTTGAGTTATCACTTCCAAAATACCAGTACCGCATTTGCTATATCCTCAAAATCCGCAATGTCGCCGAGCGGTGTATAATTCGACAGTGCGCTTCTGCAATCATTATAATTGCTTCCCACGGTACTGTTTTATCATACCGGGAAG
>ENA-OQJW01000050-OQJW01000050.1-human-gut-metagenome-genome-assembly--contig:-NODE-50-length-19366-cov-3.349914_pt1 | contig 19366 bp, 20 predicted proteins | sample MGYA00242619_ERZ504786 | MGnify/ENA primary metagenome ERZ504786 (study PRJEB26092, sample SAMD00036357) | human gut metagenome | host: Homo sapiens | study: EMG produced TPA metagenomics assembly of... | reverse complement strand
CATGATAACGGTAAGCTCCTTGCCCGGCCTGAAAGCAATCTCTGTTGTCTCAGAGCCCATAAGCTTAATCATCTCTTCGTTTACGATTTTGATGACCATCTGTCCGGGATTGAGACCATTCATGACATCCTGTCCGATTGCTCTCTCCTGAACACTCTTTGTGAACTGCTTAACAACCTTGAAGTTAACATCGGCCTCAAGGAGTGCCATCTTAACCTCTTTAAGAGCAGCCTTTACATCATCCTCAGTAAGCTTTCCCTTGCTGCGGAGATTCTTAAAAACGTTCTGCAGTTTTTCTGATAAACTGTCAAATGCCATATTACAGCTCCTCTAGTATCTGATTCGAAATAGCTTCGATTTCATTCATTAATAGCTCATTATGTGATTTCTTAAAATCATTTGTCAGCTCATGAATCCTTCGTATGTCACTCTTTATGGACATGAACTTTTCAACAAGATGCAACTTTGCCTCATAGTCAAGCAGCTTCTTATTGCATCTCTTAATCAAATCGGCAACACCCTGACGGGAAATCCCCTCCTCGGATGCAATCTCTCCGAGTGACAAATCATTGAAGACAAAATCCTCATATACCTGACGCTGATGCTCATTCAAAAGCTCACCGTAGAAATCATATAAATATGCCTGTTCAAGTTTTCTTCCATATCAAGTATCCTCTTTTCCCTCGAACCTATGGTAGAATAACACATAGTTTGCCCGGTGTCAAGTAAAAATACTTGATACTTTTATTTTTATATCATAGTGCGTACAATTCTTGGCTTATAGCCCTTCTTCTCGAGCGCAGCAATAATCTGCTCCTTGTGCTCTGTACCAAAACACTCAAGCGTGATGCGAAGCTCGACAGCCGCACTTCTGTTTGTAGTGACAAACTGGTTATGCTCCAGCTTGATTACATTGCCCTGTACATCGGCAAGAGTCTGTGAAACCTTGGCAAGCTCGCCCGGCTTATCCGGCAGAAGCACTGAAACAGTAAAGATTCTGTCTCTGAAAATAAGACCCTGCTGTACAACTGATGACATGGTAATAACATCCATGTTGCCGCCACTTAGGATAGAAACCACTCTCTTATCCTTTACACCAAGATGCTTAAGCGCAGCTACAGTCAGAAGACCTGAGTTTTCGACTATCATCTTGTGATTCTCAACCATGTCGAGGAAGGCCACGATAAGCTCGTCATCCTCCACTGTGATAATATCATCAAGATTTTTCTTTATGTATGGGAAAATATTTGAGCCCGGTGTCTTTACCGCTGTTCCGTCTGCAATGGTATTACGCTTGGTAAAGTGGTCACCTTGCCGTTCTTAAATGACTCCTGCATACAATTAGCGCCGGCCGGCTCCACTCCGATAACCTTAATCTTTGGGTTTAAGAGCTTTGCAAGTGTGGATACACCTGTTGCCAGCCCGCCGCCGCCGATTGGAACGAGGATGTACTCAACAAGAGGAAGCTCCTTGAATATCTCCATAGCAATCGTTCCCTGTCCTGTTGCGACAGCTAAATCATCAAACGGATGGATAAATGTGTAGCCCTCTTTCTCTGCAAGCTCATATGCCTTGGCACATGCCTCATCATACACATCTCCGTAAAGCACTACCTCAGCGCCGTAGCTCTTTGTACGGTTTACCTTGATAAGAGGTGTAGTGGTAGGCATCACGATTACAGCCTTGCAGCCATAGCACTTTGCAGCATACGCAACACCCTGCGCATGGTTTCCTGCAGATGCTGTGATGAGTCCCTTTGCCCTCTCCTCATCTGTGAGTGTGCTTATCTTGTAGTACGCACCTCTGACCTTGTAAGCTCCGGTAAACTGCATATTTTCAGGCTTCAAATATACCTTATTGCCTGTCTGGTCACTTAAAAAATCGCTGTAAATAAGCTTTGTCTCAAGGGTGACCTCCTTGACCTTCTCACTTGCTTCTTCAAATTTATCTAATGTCAGCATATTTGTTCTCCCTTTCATTTCTTCGGTATAACTATTCATACCCACCCACATATTATTCGCAAAAATGCATTGTTCTCAGTGGTTCTGAATAGTTATTTTTCATTATATTATATCAAAAATTCCGTACAGATATATATAAACTGATATATCAGATTATTATAAACAATATAACTTATACGCTCAAAGATATTCTCAAATTATTCCGTTTTAGTGTCAAACAATGCATTCACGAACTCGTCCGAATCAAATTTCTGCAAATCATCGATGGTCTCACCGACTCCGATATACTTGACCGGCACTGAAAGCTCCGACTGTATCGCTACAGCGATACCGCCCTTTGCCGTACCATCCATCTTAGTAAGCACGATGCCCGAAATCTTTGCCACATCAGAAAACTCTCTCGCCTGAACCAGTGCATTCTGGCCTGTAGTCGCATCAAGCACGACGAGCGTCTCTCTGTACGCATCCGGATACTCACTCTCCAGGATTTTATTAATCTTTCCAAGCTCATTCATCAGATTCTTTTTGTTGTGGAGTCTTCCCGCTGTATCCACGAGAAGCACATCAGCGTTTCTGGCCTTTGAAGCTGCAACTGCATCATATACAACAGCTCCCGGGTCAGCACCCTCGGCACCGCCAATCATATCAACTCCGGCGCGGTTTGCCCATTCCTTCAGCTGGTCTCCTGCTGCCGCCCTGAAGGTATCGGCACCTGCAATAACTACCTTCTTGCCCTGTTCCTTGAGCTTTCCTGCAAGCTTTCCGACAGTGGTAGTCTTTCCTACTCCGTTGACACCGATTACAAGCACAACAGATTTTTCATTTTCAAATCTGTAGGCTGTCTCCTCCACCTTCATCTGCTCCTTGATGCTCTCAATCAAGAGTTCCTTGCACTCTGCCGGCTCCTTGATGTGCTGCTCCTTCACCTTCCTCTGCAGATCCTCAATGATATTCTCCGTGGCTCTCACCCCGAGATCTCCCATGATGAGAATCTCCTCAAGCTCCTCATAAAAATCATCATCTATATGCGAAAATCCACTGAAAAGTGAATCTATGCCTGAAACAATATTGTCTCTGGTCTTTGTCAGTCCTGAAACGAGCCTCTTAAAAAAGCCCGGCTTCTTTTCTTTTCTTCCATTTCAACTCTCCATAAATAAAATTTTACTGTGTCAGATCATTCTCTATAAGATTCACTGAAACGAGTGTGGAAACACCCTTTTCCTGCATCGTAATACCATATAGCCTGTCCGCAGCCGCCATCGTACCACGTCTGTGTGTGATAACGATAAACTGTGTGTTCTTTGTAAGCTTGTTCAGATAATTTGCATAGCGCGAAACGTTTGAGTCATCAAGCGCCGCCTCAATCTCATCAAGCAGACAAAACGGTGATGGCTTAAGTGCCTGAATGGCAAACAAAAGTGCAATAGCGGTGAGCGCCTTTTCTCCACCGGACATCTGCATCATATTCTGAAGCTTCTTTCCGGGCGGCTGTGCGACGATTCTTATGCCGCACTCCAGTATATCCTCATCCTCCACAAGCTCCAGGGAACCATGTCCACCACCAAAAAGCTGCTTAAAGGACTTGTCAAACTCTCTCTGAATCTCGGCAAACTTCTCTGTAAACTGCTTTCTCATACCACTGTCAAGCTCATCAATGATGCCAACCAGAGTCTTTTCAGCCTCGATAAGGTCATCATGCTGTCCCTTTAAGAACTCATAACGCGTTGAAATCTCCCTGTATTCCTCGATAGCATTGACATTTACATCGCCGAGGCGTCTGATTTCGTCCTTTATGCCTGCAATCAGCTTCTTTAATGAAGGCAGATCATCGTATGCATCATTTCTAAGCTCTGCTGCCGCATGCGGAGTAAGCTCATATTCATCCCACATGTAGTTGGTCTGAGTCTCTGAAGCCTCCTTAAGCTTCTCTCTCTGGCTGTTCAGTCTGAAAAGTTCCTTATCCAAATCAGCCTGTTTCTTTGAAACTTCCTCCTGCTTTGCAAAAAAGCCTCTGTAATCCTCAGACATCTTTTCCTTTTTTGTAAGGCTCTCCCTAAGCTCCTCGTCAAGCTTAGAATTGTTGTCCTTTGATGCCAGAATGGTCTGTGTGATTGCATCAATATCAGCCTGCTTCTTTTTAATATCATCCTTTGCAGCAGCTGCACCTTCCACAAGGCTTTCCTTCTGCTCATCAAATTTCTCTATCTCTGAATTGATACGATTGATATTTTCTATAGCAAACTCTGCCGTCTTTGTGATATTTGCAAGCTCAAGTGAAATGGCAGCGGCCTTGTGTGAAGCCTCCTGCTCAAGTACTCCCTGCTTTTCAAGTATCTCACTGTATGAGCTGTTTTCCTTCTCAAGCTGCTCCTCACGCTGCTTTGACGCCTCAAGCTGCGCTGCAATATCCTTCTTGCCCTGATTTATCTCTTCGAGCTGTTTTTCAATCTCAGCATTTTCTGTGCGCAGATCCTCGTAGACATTCGCACTCTCCTTCTTTTGCTGGTCTGCCCTGTCAACAGAAATCTGTGCTGTGTTCTGCTCAATATACTTCTCCTGCAGCAAGGTCTTTGTGGCTGCTATATCCTCCTCGCCAAGCGCAATAGCCGTCGCAATATCATCCTTTCTGGATCTAAGCTCTTTAAGCTTTGTCTTAGTCTGATCAACTCTCTTTTCAAGCTCCTCAATCTCACGATTTCTCGCAAGCAGATTGGATGAATTTTTAAACGCACCACCGGACATAGAGCCTCCCGGTGCCAGATACTCGCCCTCGACAGTCACGATATGGAGTGAATAGTGATTTTTCTTAGCAAGCGCAATGGCATTGTCAATTGTGTCCACCACAATCACTCTGCCAAGCAGGTATGCAACAACCTCATCAAACTTCGGATCACACTTCACCAGCTTATTTGCAATGCCAAGCACACCCTTTTCGCCGAGTGCCGCCTCATTTTTAGTATTTCTGTTTGCACGCACACTCGTAAGAGGTAAAAACGTAGCCCGACCAAAATGATTGGCCTTCAAAAAGCCAATCATCTTTTTGGCTGTGGCCTCATCCTCAGTGACGATATTCTGGATATTACCACTTAAGGCTGTCTCTATCGCTATCTCATAGCGCTTATCCACCTGGATAAGATCTGAAACCACCCCGAGAAGCCCCGGATTTTTAGCCTTCTGCTCCATAACACGCTTGATGCTGTTGCCATAGCCATCATAGCGCTCGGCAATGTTTTTAAGCGACTCAAGCCTGGAAACAGACTTATGATACTCTGTGGAAGCCTCCTCCATCAGGCGGGCATTCTCTCTGGACTTATCTCTCCACTCCCTGGCCTTTGCCAAAAGAGCCGACTCCTTTTCCTTTAAACCGGCTATCTCTTCATTGACAGCATTAAGCTTCTTATTAGCCTCATCCAATATATCATCAAGCCCTGCTTCCCTTGTCTTTCTATCTAAAAGACGCTTGGTAAGCTCTGCCTTTCTGATATTAATCTGCTCAAGCATAGTGGCAAAACGCTGCTGCCTTGACTGGATACTGCCTCGCTCCTGAAGCAGGGCGATAAGCTCATTCTTGCCCTTTTCCAGTCCGTCATTGCAACGGTTGACCTCTGCAAGTACAGCCTCATGCTCGTTTACCGCAAGAAGCTCGTTCTGCTTCATCTGCTCTATATCAGCTTCCAGTGCAGCCTTTTTGTCATCATACTCTTTCCTGCTTTTAAGACGCTGCGCCTTTTCCTTTTCGATAGCTAAAAGACGCGACTGCAAATGCTCATCCGTCATTTCGGCCGTGTGAATCTGCTCCTTTAAAAGCTCTATCTGATTCTCAAGCTTCTGTCTGGTGGATGAAGTGCTCGTGATGCTCTCACGAAGAGACTCGATACGCTCATCCATCTGCTGCATATCGTTCCCAAGCCTCTCATACTCTGCCTTGATGCTCTCGTATGTGGCGTTGGTCTCCTTTAGCTCGTCATCCGCAATAGCGTATTTCTCATCAGCTGACTTAAGCTCGGTCTCAATGCGCGCTGATTCAAGCAAAAACATGTTGACATCGTAGTTCTTCAGCTCTTCTCTCTTTTTAAGATATGTATGAGCCTTCTCGGACTGTCTCTGTAACGGACCTACCTGTCTCTCAAGCTCTGTCAGGATATCATTGACACGCACAAGGTTCTCTCGCTCATTATCGAGCTTCTTTTGTGCTGTAAGCTTTCTCTTTTTAAACTTCACAATGCCGGCAGCCTCATCAAACAGCTCTCGCCTCTCCTCCGGCTTTCCACTTAAAATCCTGTCAATCTGGCCCTGTCCAATGATGGAATAGCCCTCTTTACCGATACCGGTATCATAGAAAAGCTCCGAAACCTCCTTGAGTCTGCACGGATTGCCATTGATTAGATACTCACTCTCCCCTGACCGGTAAACACGTCTGGCAACCGTAACCTCATTGAAATCAATCGCAAGCGAATGGTCTGAATTGTCAAGTGTGATTGCGACATACGCGTATCCAAGCGGCTTCCTGTTCTCTGTACCTGCAAAAATAACATCCTGCATGCTGGCACCACGAAGCTGCTTTGCGCTCTGCTCACCGAGCACCCATCTGACCGCATCGGCGACATTACTCTTTCCACTACCGTTTGGCCCTACAATACCTGTGATGCCGTTGTGGAACTCAAAAACAATTTTGTTGGCAAAGGACTTAAAGCCCTGTACTTCCAAACTCTTTAAATACATTAAAAACTCCTATTCCCTGTTTCTGTACAAAAGAAGTGCCTGATATGCAGCCTGCTGCTCCGCCGCCTTCTTTGTGTGGCCTTCTCCCTCGCTGACACGCTCGCCGTCCACAAGCACCGCAACTGTAAACTGCTTGTCATGGTCCGGACCGCTCTCATCAATAAGTTCATAGGAAAGCTGCTCGTGTCTGCCCTGTATAAGCTCCTGAAGGATAGTCTTGCTATCATAAAAGAGCTGCTTATTCTCAATATCAGTCATGATAAACCTAAGCACAAACTCCTTTGCATTAGTAAAACCACCATCTAAATAAATTGCTCCAATCACTGCCTCAAGTGCATCAGAAAGAATCGATTTTCTCTTTCTGCCACCTGTATGATCCTCGCCCCTGCCAAGACGTAAGTACTTTCCAAGGTCAAGTGGCTTTGTACAAAGTGCAAGAGTCGGCTCACAAACAATGCTTGCGCGCAGCTTGGTAAGCTCACCCTCAGGCTTTTGCGGATAATTGATAAACAAAAACTCACTTGAAACTATTTCCAAAACAGCATCGCCCAAAAACTCCAGACGTTCGTTATCAGAATGCTTTTTCATGTGCTTTTCATTGGCATACGAGCTGTGTGTCAGCGCCTGCTCAAGCAGATGTCGGTTCTTGAACGTATAGCCTATTTTGCTTTGAAATTCATTTAAATCTGCCATAATTTTTCCTCTATTTCTATATCTATCCATTTACATGTTCCGTGAGTATAACGAAAAGCCCTCATAATAAAGGGCTTTTCATTAGTTAAACATACTACTGCTCGCTTACAGCTTTTTTTAATCTGCTCAACAGCATCGCCTACAGTGACGATTTTTCTCTGCTTCCTCATTAGGAATCTCGATATCGAACTCTTCCTCGATACCCATGATAATCTGGAATACATCCAGAGAGTCAGCGCCAAGATCATCAATGAAGGTTGACTCCATAGTAACCTCGGTCTCGTCCACGTTAAGTACCTCGACAATAATGTCTCTAAGCTTCTCAAATTCCATTTTTAATACCTCTCATTTCTGTTTATAGTGACCAATCATACAGCAGTACTGCTATCTAATCAGCCGGCTTATTAATAATATATTCTTTAATTTTATCATTAATCTCTTTTTCCTTAAATGTAACACATTGGAAAACAGAGTTAGTGATTTCCTTTGCCTTGGAGCTGCCGTGGGTCTTTACCACAAGACCATTCAATCCTAAAAGCGGTGCTCCGCCGTACTCGGTCGCATCAAATGACTTTAGCGTATTCTTAAGAGCCGGAAGTGCAAGTGCAGCTCCTATCTTGCTCTTTAGTGTGCTCATGAGCCCCTTCTTTATGACTCCGATAAGAGTGGAGCTAAGGCCCTCGTAGAGCTTTAATATGACATTGCCCGTGAAAGCCTCGCAGACTATAACATCGGCATCTCCCTTTGGAATATCCCTTGCCTCAATGCTTCCGACAAAATTGATATCTGTGCACTCTCTAAGAAGCGGCATGGTCTCCTTTACCAGGGCATTACCTTTCTCCTCCTCTGCACCGATATTGACCAGTGCAACCTTTGGATTCTTCACGCCGACAACATGCTCCATATAGATAGAGCCCATCTTGGCAAACTGTACCAGATGCTCAGCTCTGGCATCCACATTGGCTCCACAGTCTATGAGCAGAGATACGCCCCTCTCAGTCGGAATAAGCGGTGCCAAAGGCGGCCTTTGTATGCCCTTTATCCTGCCGACTATTACCTGTCCTCCGACAAGTACAGCACCTGAGCTTCCCGCCGAAACAAATGCATCAGCCTCTTTATTCTTGACCATATTCATGCCAACAACGATTGATGACTGCTTCTTTCGTCTGATTGCCCCAACCGGTGGTTCTGCCATCTCTATAACCTCAGGCGCATCTACTATCTCTATCTGCTCCTTAGGATATGTATACAAAGAAAGCTCCCTCTCTACCGGTACCTTCTGTCCTACAAGAAATATCTTTATATCATTTCTTTTGTTAACCGCATCTACCGCACCCTTTACTACCTCTGCGGGTGCATTGTCGCCACCCATTGCATCGAGTGCGACCCTTGTTGTACTTTGCATTGTGACCTCCCTGTGCCTGCTAAAAAGCAAACTACTAATTGATTAAATAAAATATACTATAATCATAGGTATAAATCAATAACCAATTCACTACTCTATATGGCTTCCATCATTCTCCCGGACTCATGGAAATAACCTTGCCACAGTTCCATAAATCAGCAGTGCGCTTTGCTGCATCAAGTCTGTCATCGTCTGACTTGAAATCAATATTTACTGAGTGGCATCCGCACTCAAGACATGTCACATAATATGAGCTGCCGCAGTCCTCCTCAAGAATCCCGGCACCGCCACAGAGCGGGCACTCATAGATTTCAACTAAATCGTCTATATTATTCATGATAGTTTGCTTCCTTCTTTCTTTAATATCTAAATATCCTCTCAGTATAATAACATCCCTGCAAGCTATATACAAGCAAAAAGTACCTTCATTTTATTATGGGATAAAAAAGGGATAAAATCAATCAAAAAAGGATTGAACGATATCGTTCAATCCTTAATTTTACTGGTTTTCTACTATTAGTCCTGAGGAATGATTTCTTTTTTGTTGTATGATCCGCAGTTCTTGCAAACTCTGTGTGGCATCATAAGCTCTCCACATTTGCTGCATTTTACTAAAGTAGGAGCAGACATTTTCCAGTTTGCTCTTCTCTTATCTCTTCTTCCCTTAGAAGATTTATTCTTTGGACAAATTGACATTTGTTTACACCTCCTTAAACTTGTTAAATATATCCTGGAACGCTGCCATTCTTGGATCCGGTACAAAACTATCGCAACTGCAGGTGCCTTTATTCAAGTTCATCCCGCAGACTTTACAAATACCTTTGCAATCGTCTTTGCACAGAACTCTCATTGGCCAGTTCACCAGAATTTCGGCGTAGACAAGTTTATCTACATCGAGTTCAAACCCAATCAGGTAGTCAGTTTCCTCCATCTCTTCATCGACTAATGCTCCGTCTGTGATTTTCAGAGTCTTGTCAATGTCAAAATGCATGTTTGTTGGAACTTCTTCCAAGCATCGGCTGCACGGTATCGCTATGTCTATATCTACTGTTCCCGTGATGTGCACTGCTGCATTCTCCACGTTTGAGATATGAAGTGATATCGGCTGCTTTTTCAGAATAGGATAATCTCCTAGCCGCGACTCAAATGATGTGAGCGTAAGCTCTGTCTCAATTGTTGTCTCTTTATTGATAGATTTTACAATGGTTGATATATCAATCATAGTTCTCTCCTATTCACACCTAACCAATTATACATATTGGAGTGGTGTTTGTCAACAAAATTTTATAATTTATCCACAACTTTTTGCTTTTTATTAGCCAACAAGCTTTACTGTCTCGCGGCAGATTGCAAGCTCCTCGTTTGTAGGGATGACACATACCTTTACGCTTGAGTCTGCTGTTGAGATAAGTGCCTCCACGCCGCGTGTCTTGTCGTTTGTTACACGGTCAATCTTTATGCCGAGGTAACCTAAATATGCCATAATTTTTTTCTCTTACAAAGCTTGTGTTCTCACCGATTCCTGCTGTGAATGCGATAGCATCTACTCCGTTCATTGCTGCTGCATATGCTCCGATGTATTTTTGCTACCCTGTAGCTGAATACCTCTACTGCTGCGATGGCACGCTCGTTGCCCTCATTGTAGGCTGCCTCAAGGTCTCTGAAGTCACTTGATACTCCTGACATGCCGGCTACTCCTGACTTCTTGTTGAGCACATCCATAACACCATCGATGTCAAGGTTTTCTTTCTTTGCGATGAACTCCATGATTGATGGGTCGATATCACCTGAACGTGTTCCCATTACGAGTCCCTCAAGTGGTGTAAGTCCCATTGATGTATCTACGCATTTACCGTTTAATACTGCGCTGACTGAAGCTCCGTTTCCAAGGTGTGCTACGATAATCTTTGAGTTGTTTAAGTCCATTCCAAGGTAGCTTGCTGCCTCCTTTGATACGAAGCTGTGGCTTGTGCCGTGGAAGCCGTATCTTCTTACCTTGTACTTCTCATAGTACTCATATGGAAGGCCGTAGAGATATGCTTTCTCAGGCATTGTCTGATGGAAGGCTGTATCAAATACTCCTACCATTGGTACGTTTGGCATAAGTGCCTGGCATGCTCTGATTCCGATAATATTTGCAGGGTTGTGAAGAGGTGCGAGGTCGTTGCACTCCTCTACCTGTGCTATTACTTCCTCTGTGATGACTACTGAGTCTGAGAACTTCTCTCCACCGTGCACTACACGATGTCCTACTGCATCGATCTCTGCAAGTGATTTTACTGCGCCTGTCTTTGGATTTACAAGTGCATCGAGTACCATCTGGATGGCCTCTTTATGTGTTGGCATAGGTGCCTCTGTGATTTCCTTATCAAGACCCTCTTTCTGATATACGAGTCTGCCATCGATTCCGATTCTCTCGCAGAGTCCTTTTGCAAGTACCTCCTCTGAATCTGAATTGATGAGCTGGTATTTCAGTGATGAACTACCGCAATTAATTACTAATACATTCATTGTTTTGTCTCCTTTGGTTTAAAATTACAATACTATTGTTAGTATAAACTTATTTTTCAAATGCGACAAGGGTGTTTTTGTGGTATTATGGTTTTGAACTCTAAAAAAAACATTATTGATTAAAGGAGCAGCAAAACATGAAGGTTGCAGGTGTGATTACCGAATACAATCCATTCCACAATGGGCACAAATATCAGCTAGAGCAGATTAAAAGGCAGACATCTGCTGATTATATAGTCGTAGTAATGAGCGGTGATTTCGTGCAAAGAGGTGAGCCTGCCATAATTGACAAATACGAGCGCACACGCATGGCGCTTTTGAGCGGTGCCGACCTGGTGCTTGAGCTTCCAGCGGTCTTCGCCACTGCTTCTGCCGAGTTTTTTGCCGGTGGCGGAGTCAGTGTACTCCAAAACACAGGTATTGTGGATACGCTGTGCTATGGTGTGGAGTCTGTGGACCATGAACTTACAAAGCTTGTGGCTGGCGTGCTTAAGAATCCGCCTGCTGAGTATTCCGCCTCTCTTGCCCGGCTGATTCAGGGTGGGATGAGCTTTCCTACGGCCAGAAGCAGAGCTCTATGTGAATATTTTCAAGATACCTATGACAGCGCTTCCGAGAAAATAGATGCTTTCATAGCTTCACCCAATAATATTCTGGCCATTGAGTATGAGAAGGCTTTGATGGACTGTGATATTACGGGATTCCCTCTTCAGCGCATCGGGGAAGGATATCACAGCACGGATTCGACAAGTGAGTTTTCTTCCGCTACGGCTGTGCGCGGGGTGATTTCGACCTTAATTGATATAGACAAACACAACACTATTACTAATACGCAGCTTGATAATTCATGGATTTCCACAAAGTTCAGTCAGCTAATGCCATCAGACTGCGCCGATATTCTTGTCAATTGTATTTTAGGCGGTCATATTGTGTTTCCGGATGATATTTCTGAAATGCTTTACTATCGCCTGCTGACCGGGAAGGATAAAGGCTTTGCGCAGTATGCAGACTGTACAAAGGAGCTTTCTGCAAAGATAGTTAAAAATATTTATAAATATGAAAGTTTTACGCAATTTTGTAACTTACTGAAGAGTAAAAATCTGACTTATACGCGTATTTCAAGGGTTCTCACGCATATTTTACTTGGTATTGAGAATGATGATTTTAATATATGTATGGATAATCCTTATCTGCGCATACTCGGTTTCAAAAAATCATCAGGAGAGCTTATGCATCTCCTCAAAAAAAGAGCATCAACGCCTATTATTACAAAAGTCGCTGATGCTCCGTACGAGCTTATTTCCAAGGATATTTTTGCCGCTGATTTGTATGGCAGACTGTGTCATTCACAGCAAAATGAGTTTACACATGGGGTTGTAATTATTTAATCTACAGCTCCATTATAATTTCTCGCGCCAGACTTTCCTCTATAGGCTTTGCATACACTCCCGGTGCAAACTCAACAGTGGCTCCTATGCCTTTTTGGAGCACGAAACGCAGCTTGCCGTCTCTCACCTTTTTATCGGTGTAGAGTTTCTTTACAAGTTCTTCCCTGTCTATATAGTCAGGTATACGTGTCGGAAGACCGGCTCTCTCATAGAGCTTTATCACGCGCTCTGCCTGCTCCTCTGACATATAGCCAAGCCGTGCTGACATAAGTGCCTGTGCTGCCATTCCAATCGACAGTGCCTCTCCATGCAACAGCTTGTAGTCGCTGACTGTCTCGATTGCCCGGCCTACTGTGTGGCCCAGATTTAAGGTTTCGCGAAGTCCCGCCTCTCGCTCATCCTTCATGACCACATTGTACTTGATACGGCAGTTATTTTCTGCAATATACTCACATGCAAATTTCTTGAATGAATATATATCATCCAGATTTTCCTCTATAAATTCAAACATATCCTCGCTGCCTAAGCATGCATGCTTGATGGTCTCTGCCATACCGCTTGCCATCTGGCGCTGTGGCAGTGTTTTCCAGGCAGCTATGTCTATATATACCTTTTGGGGCTGATTGAACAGACCTATGGTGTTGGTAGCAAGAGGTGTATCAATTGCTGTTTTTCCACCTACCGATGCATCTGCCGCCGCTAGAAGGGTGGTTGCATAGTTGATAAACGGCACTCCTCTGCCGTAGGTTCCTGCAATAAAGCCTGATAAGTCGGTTACCACACCGCCACCGACTGCAATTATACAGCAGTCTCTTCTGTACCCCTTTTTAAGCATGGCATCCTCTATCTTTGCCTTTGTCTCACGTGACTTACTCTTTTCCCCAGCCGGGAAAACAAACAAATCCACTGAATATCCCGCATGCTTTATCTTCTCACAGATTGGAAGAGCATAAGGATCACGCACATTTGTATCTGTAATCACTGCAAATTTCTTTATCTTGCCCACAAGACCATTTTCCAGGTCAGATACAAGGGTGTCTGAGAGGTTGTAGCCTATCTCAATATCATATGTGTCATCTACTACTTTTTTTGAGTTCTACATTGAATATGCTCATTCTTTTTCTCCTGTTATGATATATTTTTGTTTCTTTTATGTGGGAAACTGCTACAGTATCCCCACAGCCTGCTTGGCGAGCTTATCTGCCTCTTCGTTGCCCTCTACCCCTGAGTGTCCTTTTACCTTTACAAAGGTAAGCTTTATTTTATCCCTAACTGACATGATGTATTCGTGATAAGCTATAGTGCCTGCCTTGTTTCGCTTCCATGTCCCTGTGGCCCACATCTCTATGCCCATGTAGTCATAGTATATGACCAGTTCCTTAATTCCAAGCTCTATAGCCTTTTTTACGGCAGCCTCCGCGCCCTTTATCTCTCCGGCTACGTTACGCATTGTGGCCATCTCGGCATCATTATCTGACCCCTGCAGCACGTATTTTTCATGGTCAGTCACAAGAAAGCCTCCATAGCCATAGGTGTGTGTAACCTTGTTAAAGGAGCCGTCGACAAACGCATACGTACTATTTTCGCCGAATGATTTCATTCCCGTAATGGTTTTCTCTCCGGCAATAATTTTCTCTCCGTTAATAAATTTTTCTGCCTCTTCTATCGTCTTAAAGCTTTTATACACTGCTCCCTGATATCCGTCAACCATTGCTTTGCAATCATTCCAGTTGAAATATATCCCGGGAACCTTTCCCTTTTTTACTGCATAGTATTTTGATGCCATGCTTTATTTCTCCTATAACACTCTTGACAAAAATTCCTGTAATCTCTCACTCTTTGGTGCGCCAAATACTTCCTCAGGTGTGCCCTCCTCAGCTATGGTACCCTCATTGATGAACATCACTCTGTTGGCCACTTCTCTGGCAAAGCCCATCTCATGTGTCACGACTACCATTGTCATGCCTGCCTCTGCAAGCTCCTTCATTACTGAAAGCACCTCACCTACCATCTCAGGGTCAAGTGCCGATGTAGGCTCATCAAACAGTATGACATCAGGATTCATAGCAAGTGAACGGATAATTGCCACTCTCTGCTTCTGTCCTCCGGAAAGCTGCGCCGGATATGCATCTGCCTTATCGAGGAGACCTATTCTGGTGAGAAGCTCATCTGCCTTATTTGATGCCTCATCCTTCGTCATCACACCGAGCTTCACCGGTGCGAGCATGATATTTGCCTTTATGGTCATGTTGGCAAACAGATTGAACTGCTGGAAAACCATGCCGATTTTCTGTCTGGTCACATTGATGTCTGTCGACTTGTCTGTCAGGTCTGTTCCTTCAAAAAGGATTTGTCCTGATGTAGGTGTCTCGAGCAGATTGAGGGAGCGTAAAAATGTAGACTTTCCACAGCCTGACGGTCCGATGATGGCAATTACATCACCTCTGTTCACCTCTGTGCTTATGCCCTTTAATACCTCCTGCTCTCCAAAACTCTTGTGCAGGTCTTTTACCTCTAGTATCACGTTATTATCTTTCATTGCTTCTCAGTCTCCTCTCAAGTTTGCTTACTCCGTGGCTTAAAAGCATCACTATAACCAGATAAATAAGGGCTACAGCAATAAGCGGTATAAATGCCTCGTATGTGTTGCTTCGTATGATATCTCCACCCTTTGTCAGATCCATCATACCAATATAACCACTGATTGATGTCTCCTTTAGGAGGCTGATAAACTCGTTAAGCAGCGCCGGAAGTATATTTTTGACAGCCTGCGGTATGATAACAAGCTTCATGGTCTGTCTGTAATTGAGTCCTAAGCTTCGTCCTGCCTCAAACTGTCCTATATCTACAGACATGATTCCTGAACGCACAATCTCTGCCACATATGCAGCTGAGTTGAGGCCGAAAGCAATGACTGCTACAAGTATCTTGTTGGTCACAGATGCAAGTACTACATAGTATATAATAAGAAGCTGTATCATGACAGGTGTTCCCCTGATGATGGTCAGGTATGCCTTGCAAATTCCGTTTAATATGGCAAGACCGCCGTTTCTGTCATGGCTGGTTCTGACTATCGCAATTAAAAATCCCAGCACAATACCAAGCATTACGGCAAATATTGTGATAACTATTGTATTGCCAAGACCCTTTACGATATACATGTAACGATTGTCCTTGACAAAGTTGTCATAGAGCTTTTCCTTTATACCGATTGAAGAACCCGACTGGCTGTCTTTTACGATAATCTCCTGCTTTGTGGTGATATACGTATCGGTAAAATCAACATTTTTCTGTCTGTCCTCTGTCACTGTAAAGCCTGCTGCTCCGACATCCACCTTGCCTGATGATACAGCGGCAATGATTGCGTCAAACTGCATATCCTCTACCTGCATATCCATGCCAAGCTCATCGGCTATGGCCTGCATGATATCCATATCAATTCCTGTGACCTTGTTGTCCTCATAGTACTCATATGGCGGGAACTCTGCATTGGTTCCTACCTTAAGTGTACCGTTTGACCTGTCAATGTCCTTCTTCACGTAGGGAGTCTTTCCCACCTGATCTTCAGAGCCGATATAGTTGTCGATGATGCTCTGAACTGTTCCATCCTGCTGCAGCTTTTCAAGCGCAGTGTTTACCTTGTCGCGAAGCTCTGTATTACCCTTTTTCAGGCAGAATGCATAGTCCTCGTTGGTAAACTCCTCGTCCAGTATCTTAAGTCCTTTGTTTTCTTTTACAAAGGCAAGTGCCGGCTGCTCATCAATAACCACGCAGTCAATCTTGCCGACCTTTAATGCCTGGACTGCATCAGCACCCTTGTTGTATCTCTCTACCTTGGTGCCTGAACCGTCGTTCTCATAATCAGATACATAGATATCTCCTGTGGTACCGAGCTGGACACCTATTTTTGCGCCCTCCAGATCGTCCACACAAGCGACCTTTTTGCTGTCGCTTTTGCCGCATGCGCATAAGCCAACGATGAATGTGGCCATTAATGCTGCCATAAGCAAAATCATAATCGGTTTTTTCTTAATGGATTTCATATTATTCCTCATTTCTGTATAAATATTTATTCACAATTATATCATATTAGTTTATAAAATAAAAGAGCCTGATTTTATCAGACTCTTTTATACCAAATATTTATGCATCATGTTCCATGTTGCTTAACTTCTTCGCCTGGTCGGCTGCGATACAGGCATCAATTATTTCCTGGATATCTCCGTTAAGAATCTTGTCAAGCTTATAGAGTGTGAGATTGATTCTGTGATCTGTCACACGTCCCTGTGGGAAGTTGTAGGTACGAATCTTCTCAGCACGGTCTCCTGTACCGATCTGGCTTCGTCTCTCCTCTGCCTCTGCATCCTGCTTCTTCTGAAGTTCCATGTCATAGAGCTTTGTACGAAGAAGTGCAAAAGCCTTTTCCTTGTTCTGTATCTGTGACTTCTCAGTCTGGCTGTAGATGACAATACCTGTTGGATAATGTGTCAGTCGGACTGCTGAATCTGTTGTGTTGACACACTGTCCACCGTTTCCGGAAGCACGCATTACGTCAATTCGGATATCCTTGTCATCAATCTTGACATCCACGTCCTCTGCCTCAGGCATCACTGCAACTGAGCATGTGGATGTCTGGATACGTCCCTGTGACTCTGTCTCAGGCACACGCTGCACACGGTGTACTCCCGACTCGTACTTTAGGATAGAGTATGCACCTGAGCCCTTTACCATGAACTCGACAGACTTCATACCGCCGATTCCTGTCTCATCGGCATCAAGTGTCTCCACCTTCCAGCCTCTGTTCTCTGCGTAGTGCACATACATACGGTAGATTTCCGCTGCAAAAAGTGCTGCTTCCTCTCCGCCTGCACCGGCACGGATTTCGACGATTACGTTCTTGTCATCGTTAGGGTCCTTTGGCAGAAGAAGTATTTTAAGCTCCTTCTCAAGCTCCTCCACCTGCTCCTTTGAATCCTTAAGCTCTTCCTTTGCGAGCTCTCTCATCTCTTCATCTGATTCCTCATTCAAAATAGCCAGTGAATCCTCGATATTCTGCTTGCACTCTTTATATTTCTTATATGTCTCAACTATAGGAGCAAGGTCACTCTGCTCCTTCATAAGCTTTTTAAATCTGTTTGCATCATTTGCCACATCCGGCTCGCTGAGCAGATTCATCAGCTCTTCATAATGGTGTATAAGATCTTCTAACTTATCAAACATGTTTTTCCTCCTTGCTGTCAAACACTCCCGATACTACCCTGTCATTTCCCGCCAGGTCCTTTATCACATGTACATCGCTAAATCCGGCAAACTGCATCATCTCTGACACCTGTCTGCCCTGGTCACAGCCTATCTCAAAAAGCAGCCTGCCCTGTGGCTTTAGATTTGCCCTGCAATCCTTTATGATGCGCCTGTAAAATAAAAGTCCATCCTCAGAGCCGTCAAGAGCCTCATGCGGCTCAAATACCGACACCTCCGGCATCAGATGCGGTATCTCATCGCTTCTTATATATGGTGGATTGGATACTATCACATCATACATCTCATCGACATGCTCAAACAGATCGCTTCTCTCAAAATCAACAAACACGCCGTTAAGCCTTGCGTTTTCCTTTGCCACATTGAGCGCCTGCTTTGAGATATCACAGGCTGCACCGTCCACATTAGTCGTGTTCTTTAAGATGCTTATAATTATGCAGCCGCTTCCTGTACACATATCAAGCACTCTCATACCCGGCTCTATCACCTTGAGTGCCTCCTCTACAAGAGTCTCTGTATCCTGACGCGGTATGAGCACATTGCTGTTCACACGGAATTTGAGTCCCATAAACTCCTGCTCTCCGACTATGTACTGGAGCGGAATACGCTCAGCGCGCTTACTCAGCAATGCTTGATATTCCCTTATCTGCTCCTGCGACATTTCCTCATCCATATGCACATAGTAATATGTGTGATTTATCCTGCATGCCATGGCTAAAAGCAGCCATGCATCGTTTTTTGCATCAACTATCTTTGCTTTTTGTAATATGCTTTCCCCAAGTAAAATTGCTTCTCTATATGTCATATATACCTTCTATCCGGCGGTCAATGTGCACACACATTGTTTTCCTCCTGCCATTTCTTCCAGTCAAACACAGCCTCAACCGATGCGATGCCAACCTCTATCATTTCATCATCCGGCTCCTTTGTGGTCATTCGCTGCATTAAAAGCCCAGGGACACTAAGCATGTTGACAACCGGATTGTCATATCTGCCCGCAAGTCTGATAAACTCATACGATACCCCTGCGATTACAGGAATAAGCACAAGTCGTAACAATAACTGCAGCGGCTTTGAATCCACACGGATAAACATGAAAAACAATATGCTTATGAGCATTACTATAAGCAGAAAGCTTGTACCGCAGCGCTTGTGATGCTTTGAGCTTTTTCTCACATTTTCCACTGTAAGAGGCAGTCCGTGCTCTATGCAGTTGATGCATTTATGCTCAGAGCCGTGATACATAAATGTGCGCTTAATATCAGGTGTCAGCGATATAATCGCTATATACCCCAGAAATATTGCCAGTCTGATAACGCCCTCTATGAACGCTATGAGCATCTGTGAGCTTATCACCTTTTTAAAAAACCCTGAAAGGAAATACGGCAATGCAAAAAACAAGCGCGAGTGCTATGACAATTAGTACA
>ENA-OQJW01000046-OQJW01000046.1-human-gut-metagenome-genome-assembly--contig:-NODE-46-length-19842-cov-3.536546_pt1 | contig 19842 bp, 15 predicted proteins | sample MGYA00242619_ERZ504786 | MGnify/ENA primary metagenome ERZ504786 (study PRJEB26092, sample SAMD00036357) | human gut metagenome | host: Homo sapiens | study: EMG produced TPA metagenomics assembly of... | reverse complement strand
ACTGGGAAGCAGAAATATGGATTATGGCAGAGTATATGAAAACATCGTTTGCATCGAGCTTCTTCGCCGTGGATACGATGTCTATGTCGGCAAGCTCTATCAAAAGGAAATCGACTTTGTTGCTCAGCGAGGCAGCGAGAAGTTTTATATTCAAGTCAGCGACAACATTTCCGGTCAGGAAACATTTGAGAGAGAATGCTCTCCTCTCCTTCAGATTCGAGATGCTTATCCGAAAATGATTATTGCCAGAACCAAACATCCACAATATAGCTATGAAGGAATTGAAATTCACGATATAGCCGATTGGTTACTACAAGAATAAGCAGGGCGAAATATCTCCGTCATTCTCTTTTTCTTTTTGCCAAATACTGTAAGTATAACTCCTGCAAACATAACCACTACAAATGACCATGCTGTGTTGTCGTCCCCTGTGGAAGTACTTTTATATGATGTAATAAAATGGATAGCTTGCAAAGTCAAGTAAACTATCCATTTTCTTTATCTTAACGCAATAATCTTGGCTTGTCTTTGGGTGAATTATCCCTTGCGGTTGGGGTTATTTTAATATCAATTTCTGCTCTATGCTTTCTGACATCTGCAAAGAGTCTTCTGAAATCATCATCTATCGAAATATAATTTTTTTGATATTAAATTGTTGTGAGTTTTGCAAACTTGAATTTGTCCGCTCCTTTATATAAAATAATTCCATTTTTCAGAACTACTAACTATTTTTCTTATCTAAATGACATTGATTATCTAATTAACTACATTATTTTCTGTCTAAAATATCCATAAATTCGTCACCTGTAATTGTTTCCTTCTCATACAGGTACATAGCCAGTTCGTCCAGTTTTTCCCTGTTTTCAGCAAGGATTTTTCTTGCTTTTTCATGCTCTGCTTTTACGAGCTGCACGACTTTTTCATCAATTTCCTTCTGGGTATCTGCTGAACAGGAAAGAGACGTATCGCCGCCAAGATACTGGTTGGTCACGTTTTCCATTGCCACCATGTCGAATTCATCTGTCATGCCGTAGCGGGTGATCATCGCTCTTGCAATTTTTGTTGCCTGTTCGATATCATTGGAGGCTCCGGTCGTGATCTCACCAAATACGATCTCCTCTGCCGCACGTCCGCCTGTAAATGTAGCAATCTTATTCTCAAGTTCTTTTTTCGTCATCAGATATTTATCACCCTGCTCAACCTGCATAGTGTAGCCGAGTGCACCTGAGGTACGCGGGATGATCGTAATCTTCTGGACCGGTGCTGAATGACTCTGCAATGCAGCTACCAGAGCGTGTCCTATCTCATGATATGCAACAACCTTCTTCTCCTGATCTGAAAGAACCGCATTCTTCTTCTGATATCCTGCAATAACCACTTCTATACTTTCTTCGATATCAGATTCATTTACAACGGTCCTTCCACTACGGACAGCATGTAATGCTGCTTCATTTACAGTTGCGCTACGAAGCGCACTCAGGATGGTATTTTTGCGCAATGACACTTTATAATCCTCTTCCTCGAAGAAATAAAGGCTTCCTCCGCCTCTTTTTTTTGCGCATTTTAAAGAAAAATCCGACTTTTTCCTGCACTCTATTGCGTCCTCTGCCAGTGTTGATATATCTGTCACTCCGGCAGAAATCGAAAAGATTGATTTATAGTTTTCATCAACTATAAACTCATCAATTTTTTCACCTATCCTTTTGAACAACTGCACCACATCATCCTGCGATTTGCTAAGCATATCCACAAGCATATACTTATCTGTAACAAGATGATATATTCTCTGACCGCTTGAGAGACATTCTGCTATGCATTCGGCCACTCTTTTAAGTATGTAGTTGCCATATATCTGACCCTGAACATTATTGATTATCCCAAAATCGTCAATTCCAATCTGTATGAAATAACCTGACAGCTTCTCTTTAGGCTGTGAATAGAGATATGATGCCATCTCCTTTTCACCTAACAGCCCACTGATATTGTCAGCTCGCTGCCTTGTTCCTGTCTCGTTCATGCAGCCTATAATATATCGTGGTTTCCCCGCCTCGTCATTGATGACCTCCCCACGGCAGTTAATCCATACCGGGAGATTTTTGCTGTTCATCAAACGACATAGCACGTTGTACCTTTTTTCTTTTCCATCATATATTTTACGCTTGTGATTTTCGAGCAGCTTACGGTCTTTCTCATAAACCAATGTACGAAGATGCTTTGTTGCATCATTCATAAATTTATCAGGAAGCATAAAACGCTCTACCGCTGACTGTGATATCCTCAGTGTATCATTCTTTAAATCTATAATATACAGATAATCATCCATACAAGGTGCAATTAAGTCTATCAGACTTCCTGCCTCCTGCTCGTCAAGTATTTTATATGCATCAAAAGCCCTCATTAAATTTCACCTTCTATTATATTACTCTTCAATGTCTGAGATTTTGAATTTTGCTATCATTTCACTCAGATTTTCTGATTCACTGCTCATCTGCTGGCTCGCAGCCGCACACTCCTGTGATGTTGCTGAATTGGTCTGTACAACATCATTGATCTGCTCAATTCCTTCGTTAATCTGCTTGATCTCACTGGTCTGGGTCTCCAGTGTATCAGCTATATTAGTCACCTCTTTTGTAATCACCTTAGAGTTCTCTGCTACTTCTTCAAGCTGTGAAGCTGTCTGCTCTGCAATATTCATGCCTTTTTCAACAGCCTGCACAGATGTCTCTATAAGCGCAGCTGATTCCTTTGCAGCCTGTGCACTTTGATCGGCAAGCATATTTACCTGATTTGCCACAACCGCAAAGCCTTTTCCTGCCTCCCCTGCTCTTGCTGCCTCAATAGAAGCGTTTAATGCAAGCAGGTTGGTCTGTGATGCAATCTCATTAATGGTTGATATAATCTGATCTATCTGTTTAGAGGCTTCGTTTATTTCATGCATAGATGTAACCATCTCCTGCATCTTTCCATTGCTTTCCCAAATTGCACCTCCAAGCTCATCCACTCTTCCACTGATTTCCTTTGCACTCTTTGAATTCTGCTCCACCTGCTCTGAAACTCCCTCAACCGTCGCTGTCAGTTCCTCTACAACCGCAGCCTGATTGGTTGCACCGTCTGCAAGGTCATTTGAGCTTGCAGCTACCTGCTCTGCCGCACTTGAAACCTCGCTTGATACATTCTGGATTCCCTTTATGGTGACTGCCATACTTTTTTCAAATTCCATAAATGAATGTAAAATACCTACAAAATCGCCTCTCCACTCTACTTCCGGCTGTGCATCAAAATGTCCGTCCGCAAAGAGCTTCATCGACCTGTCTATATCATCCACATATGAGCCGAGAATACGGATAGACTTTCTCATGCTGTGTGCCAATCTACCGATTTCATCCTCTGAACGGTAATCAAGTGTGCTGTGAAGATTTCCTTCTGTCAGCTCCTTTGCCACTTCCTCGATTGCATGTAACGGCTCAAGGATTGTATCAAGCACGATCTTTCCTGTTCTCTTTGTCAACTGCCATGCACATATCAGACAGATAATGATGACTATGAGTCCGACTGCAGCACATACATATGTCCTTACAACTGCCTGATGGCTTCTTTCGTCAGTCAGCTTGTTGATTTCCTTTGCAAGCTCAACTGTTTTATTTAACTTTGGTGTACACTCATTGATAATCTGATCAACAGCCTCATCCTTCTGTCCGGCTTTAATCTTATCCATGATTGAGTATCCGATATTCGCCCAGTCAGAAAGAGCCTTTGAATATTCATTATACTGATTCTCAGGAACGATACCTGATTTTTTTTATTGTTTTTTAACTGCACATCAACATCTTCAAGCTTTTCTTTTGCGCCCTGCTCATAGTCGTCATATGTTGATTTGTCAGGATTAAGTGCCATCTCTCTTACATTTCTAGCCGCTGCATTTACATTTATTCTACATGTCTTAACCGCCTGATCGGCAGCATTTACCTTGTTTACATAGTTTAACATATTGAAAAACAACACACCAATGACCGCAATCGAAAGCAGTCCCGAAATAAGCATCATGGTAATAACCATTCTATAGCCATAGTTAATCCTTTCACCCAAATGCATGTTTTCCAATTTCTTTTTCATCGCATCTTTTTTTGAAGACATAGTTTGTTATTTCCTCCTATCTTATGATACCTTTTGACCCTTTAATCATATTATTATTTATACTCAAGTCTGAATTCGTCAGATGAATTTAGTATAGTACTATTTTTCTAAGGGCACAATACTATATTCTCAATAATCTTTATGTGAATCTTTCTATCAAATATGTGGATTTGCACAAAATGGTCGATTTTTTTCGCAATCCCCTTAAAATACATATGATGATTTTTTCTTGTTTTATGTAATGATGTAAGCCCCGGCTGCCCGACCGGCACACACAGCTTCCCCACGTGCTACGCTGCGCTGCTAAGATACTGTACGAAATTATGCTTGAAGAGCTTCTATGCCTGACGAAACCGTCGAAACGCGCCGTCCGTGGCGCGGTTCTCCTCGCCCCTGCGTCCATGCAGGAGCGTTTCTGTGTTTCATGGCATAATTTCTACAGTATCTAAGCAGCTTCGCTATTCGCACGCGGGGAAGCTGTGTGTGCCGGTCGGGCAGCCGGGGCTTACAGTTATATATTCAAGAAAAATCAGCTCAGAAGTGAAAATGCAAATACCACGATGCCAAGTATTACAAGCACAATACCTGTGGCACGATTTAAGGTTTTTGCGGATGCCTTGTTTGCAAAGACCGCTGCAATTCTCGCCCAAAGGAGTGTAAATGCAATACATAAAAGCAGCACAAACCAGTCCGGTTTTCCACCGATGGCAAAGTGCGAGGCAGCTCCTGTAAAGGCTGTAAATGCCATGATAAATACGCTCGTTCCGACTGCAGTCTTAAGCTCATAGCCAAGCACTGATGTGAGGATGAGGAGCATCATCATACCGCCTCCCGCACCTATGAAGCCACAGATAAATCCGATAAGCACACCGCAGATGATTGACTGGATTGCTCTCTTTTTAGCTGAAACTCCCTGCATGGCCTCCTTTGTTGTCATGACAGGACGGACTATAAACTTGATTCCGAGTAAAAATGTCATAAATACCGAAAAGTTGCCCATTGTTGCTGACGGCACGAGGCTTGATACATAGCTTCCAACAACCGTGAAGCATAAAACCGTGACCATCATTATGAGCCCGTTTTTTACATCAAGGTTCTTGTTCTTTCCATATGTATAGGCTGACACTGCGCTGGCAAGTACATCAGACGACAGGGCTATTCCCACTGCCATATAAGGATCCATTCCCAAAAAATGTAATGAGCATAGGGCTTATTACTGCTGCTGCGCTTAGTCCCGCAAAGCCGGTTCCAAGGCCTGCGCCCATACCGGCAAAAAATGTTACTATTATAGTTATTAATGTGCTCATTTGTGTGATTTCCTCCTGATTATTTCATCCATATTATTCTCAAGCTGTTCCATAACAATCGTCAGCTGCTTTTTCTGCTCCTCATCTATCCCTGCAAACAGATTTGCTGTAAACTGCTGCTGTATACGCCTTCCTCTTTCAATGACAGTCCCGGCCTTTTTTGTACAGACAAGCTCCGTCTTCCTCCTATCATTTTCCACAGGTTTTCTCTCCAGATAGCCTTCATTCACAAGCTTATCAACATTTACAGACACAAGATTTGCCTTGATTTTTCTTATTTCAACTATATCCCTTGCCGTCTTATATTCCGGATTGTTCGCCAGAAACATGAGTATATCAAAGGCTGTCTGCGGAAGCTTCAGCTCATGGCACAGTGGTCTGCACTCATCGCTGTAGGTTCGCGAAATCTTCTCTGCAAACTCAAAGTTAAATTTCATATGTGATATTCCTTCTTTTCTTTTCCTATTTTGCTGCTTCGTTATACATTTTTGAATTATTCATTTTTGAACTAATTATATATCTCTCTGTCATTTTGTCAAGCGGTTATCGTAATTTATACCCTGCAATGCTATACTTTTTGAGGCATTTTTTCATTAACTATTATGATATGATTTAACAGTTATATAATACCTTGAAAGTATCCTGCAGTCATGGTATTATATGTAATTGGCGCTTTGTTGCACATTTTAAACACCGGCTAATCTACCGGTGATTTTAATTTTAATAACTAAAGCTTCGTACATATATAATGTAGGATTTTTAAATTAACAATCATTTACAATAGGAGGAATTATGAGTCAGGAAACAAATTCAGCCCCTGTAACAGAGAACAAGATGGGAACCATGCCTATAGGCAGACTTGTATTTAACATGTCTTTGCCTATGATGATTTCCATGCTCGTACAGGCTCTATACAACATCGTGGACAGTATTTTCGTTGCAAAGCTGTCCGAAAACGCACTCACAGCAGTTTCACTTGCCTTCCCTTTGCAGACACTCATCATCGCTGTCGCAACCGGTACAGGTGTAGGTGTAAACGCGCTGCTGTCAAAGTCACTCGGTGCCCATAAATACGACGAGGCCAACAAAATTGGCATCAACGGTGCCGTACTATATGCATTCAGCTACGTAATATTTCTGATTCTCGGACTTACAATCGTAAAGCCTTTTTACATGAGTCAGATTGGAAATGCTGATGTCGAAATCATGGATATGGGTGTGAGCTACCTGAGTACTGTTATGATTTTTTCATTTGGTATTTTTGCGGAAATCTTTTTTGAGAGGGTGCTTACATCGACAGGAAGAACTATTTTCAGCATGACCTCACAGCTTTGCGGTGCCATCACAAATATCATTCTGGATCCTATCATGATCTTTGGACTGCTTGGCTTCCCTAAGCTCGGTGCTACCGGTGCTGCTGTGGCAACTGTTGTGGGACAGTGCGTGGCCGCCGTTGTTGCTTTTGCCTGCAACCACAAATTCAATCATGAAATCAGCCTGAGCTTCAAGGGCTACAGCCCGGATTTCAAAATCATGGGAACCATTTATGCTATCGGTATTCCGTCGATCATTATGCAGTCTATAGGCTCAGTAATGACATATTCCATGAACAGAATACTTATCGGCTTTTCATCAACTGCCGCTGCTGTTTTCGGTGTTTATTTCAAACTGCAGAGCTTCTTCTTTATGCCTGTATTCGGACTGAACAACGGAATCACACCTATCATCGCCTTCAACTACGGTGCACAGAACAGAAAGCGTATGGTTAAGACAATAAAGGTCAGCCTGATAACAGCATTCTGTCTGCTCTTCGTTGGCTTTGCCTGCTTTGAGTTCATACCACATGTGCTTCTTGGAATGTTCAGCGCCTCTGACGATATGCTCAAAATCGGTGTTCCGGCGCTCAGAATAATCGGAGTGCATTTCCTCATCGCATGGTTTTGTATTATCGTCGGCACAGTATTCCAGGCTTTGGGAAAGGCGGTCTTTTCCATGATCGTATCAATCATGCGTCAGCTTGTGGTTTTAATTCCGGCAGCATACATCCTTTCAAAGCTTGGTGGACTTCACGCTGTATGGTGGGCTTTCCCTATAGCAGAGGTGATATCCTTTACTGTTTCGACATTATTCTTAATCAGGATTAACAGAACTATTATCTCAAAGATTCCTGATGGAAGCGATGTGCTATAAGAAATTTTACTTGAGCTTTAAAATAATCAACAATAAAATCCGCTACATTATATCATGTGCGTAATCATATGATATAGTGTAGCGGATTTATTATATTTATGTCATATTTTCACATATTTCTGATTTCTGCACCAGCTTGGTGCAGCTTATGAACCGACTCCATCTTGCGTATTATCTTGCGTATTTTCTTCCTCTATTATACGTATTTTATGTTGCTGGTCACACTGTTCGGTGTGAACAGTAACTATTTTATATAAAAAGTGTAATCTGCAGATTCAAACCTCTTTTAAAAAATGCGATTTTGTAGTAAAATTGCCAAAAAGAAAATGCGATTTTGTAGTAAATCATCAAAATAAAAAATGCGATTTTGTAATTTTATTAGGAAAATGTCATGTTTAAGCGAAAAATATATGATAATTTATTGCAGTGATATGGAGGATTAAGACATGAAATTTATATCGTGGAATGTAAACGGACTGCGCGCATGCGTCCAGAAAGGTTTCCTTGATTTTTTCAACAGTATAGATGCTGATTTCTTTTGTATACAGGAGTCCAAGCTACAGGCGGGACAGATTGACCTTGACCTGCCGGGCTATCACCAGTACTGGAATTATGCCGAGAAAAAAGGCTATTCCGGCACAGCCATTTTCGCAAAAAATGAGCCATTATCTGTGTCTTACGGCATAGGCATTGAGGAGCATGATAAGGAAGGACGTGTCATCACACTCGAATATGACAATTTCTATCTCGTAACCTGCTATACACCAAACTCACAGAATGAGCTGAAAAGGCTGCCGTACCGTATGCAGTGGGAGGATGATTTCCGTGAATACCTTAAAGCTCTTGATGCCAAAAAGCCTGTCGTACTGTGCGGTGATCTGAATGTCGCACACAATGAAATCGACCTGAAAAATCCAAAAACCAACCGCAAAAATGCAGGTTTTTCAGACGAGGAACGTGCTAAAATGACGGAGCTTTTAGGTTCCGGCTTTACCGATACCTTCAGATATTTTTATCCGGATGCCGAGGGTATATATTCCTGGTGGTCATACCGTTTTAAGGCTCGCGAGAAGAACGCAGGCTGGCGTATCGACTACTTTATCACATCAAAGCGCATCAATGATAAGCTGCAAAAGGCAGCAATCCATACCGATGTGCTCGGTTCAGACCACTGCCCTGTTGAGGTTGATATTGAATTTTAAATTTAAGGTTATGTATTTTTACAATCCCTTATGCAACACTTTCTTCTCGAGCTTATCCCCATCCAGTGTATACTCAACAGCATTGTACGCACCGTTTCTGTATGCAAACGTCTCATTGTCATCCTGATAATGCACGAAGCTGCCCTTGCCCGGATATGTCAGTATGCTGATCTTATCCTCTGTAATGTCCTCTGTAGAGCGAATTTCTCCGTCTGCAACAGGGATAATGGCTCCTGCTTTTATGAAGACAGGTACTTTATCAAGTGGTGCATCTGCTAAAATATATCTGCCGCCACTGTATTTTTCGCCTGTGTAGTAATCATACCAGTCGCCGTCAGGCAGATAAACCTCTCTTGCCTCCTTGCCCGGTGCGATCACAGGTGCAACCAGTACAAAGCTTCCGAGCATATATTCATCGGAAATATTTCTCACATGCTTATCTGCAGGATACTCGTATACGAGCGGGCGCACGATAGGTGCTCCTGTCTTTTCACACTCATGTGCCAGATCATAGATATATGGGATAAATCTGTATCTGAGCTTTACTGTCTTTCTGACTGCATCTATCGTAGTCTCGTCAAACTGCCAAGGCTCCTGTCTGCGTGTTCCCATCGCTGAATGATTTCTGAAAAACGGCACAAATACTGCTGCCTCATAAAAATCTGACAAGAAGCTCCGGTGTAGTATCACTTCCGAAACCGCCTATATCGCTGCCGCACATGGCAAGTCCGCTGACTGACAGATTGCACACCTGCTCGAGCGAAAGTGCTATATGCGCCCAGATGCTGTGATTATCTCCGGTCCAGCCACCGCAGTATTTCTGGCTTCCGGCATATGCAGCCCTGGTAAGTACAAACGGACGTTTTCCACCATCATTTTTCGCAAGTCCCTCATATGTGGCTTTTGCCATAAAATGTCCGTAAATATTATGAACCTTTTCATGTGCTCCATACTCAAACTGCACATCATCCGGCAGTGGTCCGTTGAAGCTTGCAGGCTCATTCATATCATTCCATATGCCACTGATACCGTGCTCGAGAAGTATCTTTGTCTTGTCTCCCCACCAGCTTCTGACGCTTTGCTTTGTGAAGTCCGGAAATACCGATGTTCCCGGCCAGACAGCATTTTCATATACACTGCCATCTATATCATGTGCAAATGCATCCATCTCCATGCCCTCTTTGTACATGAAATAATCCTCATCCTTTTTCACCCCCGGGTCAATGATGGATATGAGCTTTACACCCCTGTCAGCAAGCTTCTCTGAAAGGCCCTTTACATCCGGGAATTTCTTGTCATCAAAGGTGAATACCCTGTAGCCGTTCATGTAATCGATATCCATATGTATCACATCGCATGGGATATCAAGCTCGCGGAATTTGTCAGCTATATCAAGCACCTCATCCTGTGTGTAATAGCCCCAGCGGCTCTGATGGCTGCCGTATATCCATCTCTGATAAAGCGGTGTGGTGCCTGTCAGTGATGTATAAAGTCCTACCACCTCTGCCATATCATTTCCCGGCATAAAATAGTAGTCCAGCTCGCCCTTCTCATGCTCGACGAAATAGTAATCTGTGTTTTCATAACCGAAATCAAAGGTTGTCTTGTAGGTATTATCCGCAAAAATTCCATAGCAATATTCATCGCCCAACACGATAAAAAATGGTATTGATTTGTACAGCGATTTGAAGCTGTCCACATGTGGCGCAGGATCATCCGTGTTCCAGTTTACATATGAATATCCACGCTTGTTGAGGCATCCCGGCTTATCTCCCAGACCATAAATAGCATCATCCTTTCCAAGCTTTTTGATGATGGTAACAGAGTCAGTTTTTTCTTCATCTTTTCCGACAGTATGTCCCTCAAGCTCTGCGATGGCAAGATCCTCGTACGGATTCTTCTCACTCTTTTTGCGTGCTTTTTCATAATCTGAAAGCACAAGCTTCCCTTTGTAATAAATATCAAGCTTCTCGTTATCCTTTACATTTACAGTAATATCCCTTGCGCGGATGACTGCTTTAACTGCTGCATCGCTTACACCGGCTTCTGCTGCGGTTCCCTTGGCATCAGACGTATCCTTGCTTGTTACGTCCGGTGTGGCCGACTTCGGAATAAAGCCCTTCTCTATTGCAACACTTTCGATGCCGGGTTTTTGTGCAACATGCACTATGTTGTTTTCAAATATGGTAACAAACAGGCTGCCGTTCTCGTAGATCAGCTCTGCTGTGTTGTCCTGTATTTTACAGTTCTTATATGAATTTCCCATTGCATAATCCTCCCTTGAATTATATAGTTTCTCCTGATGTTTCTTATAAAAATACTTCTGTTTACTATAATAGTATCATCCATTTTTTATTTTTACAACAAAGAAAGTCACCGGTCACACCTAGTATGACCGGTGACTGCCTCAGGCTGTAAGTATCTCTGTCAATACACCATACAGCTCTGTATCAAGCTCCTTTGCCTTGAGCTCTGATAAAATCACTGTTGTTTTCTTTCCCGATGTAATAAGACCGTAGATTTCATCCTTTAGCACAAAGCCTATCTCTGCCTGATTCAGGAAATCAAAGCATCTTTTTCGATTTGATTATCAAACGCTACTGTGTCTTTCGATATTGCAACGCTTATTTTGCTCGCTGTCGATGCATTTACAGTAACGATGAGCTTTCTGTTTTCTTTATCATATTTATTCTTTGCCAATACCTCTTTACCATCCACAGATACCTTTACCTTATCGGCTGCTGTCTCGGTTCTTCTTTCAAAGACAAGCTTATAGGTTCTGTTGTCAGGTATTAATGATGTATCTCCATCTGCCGGAGAAATGACAAACATATCTTTATCCGCAGAATATTTCATAGCTGTGGTCACACATCTGCCATCCACATATCCGCAGGATTCATTGTCATCCTCGTATAGCTCAAACTCACCATCAGCCTCCGGGAATACCCTGACACATAATACATCAGGATTTTTGATAACAGATCTTGCATCAAGCTCATCAGCATCTGCACACACAAGTATGCCTCCAGCCTTTGCAAACACAGGTATGCTGCTCAAATCCCTGTAAACCTCCAGCATTCTTCCACCATCGTAGCGCATGCCTGTATAGATATCATACCAGATGCCCTCCGGGAACCATACTTTGGTTTTTGCCACATTAAGTCCCTTAATACGTGGAGTTGTAACAGGTGCTACCATAAGCTGGCTGCCAAAGAAATACTGATTCTTTACCTCATAAGCCTCTGCATTTTCAGGATACTCATAATACATAGGCTCAATCAGCGGCATATTCTCGGCATAGCTGCGATAGTTCATGGTATACAGATACGGAATCATACAATGCCTCTGTCTGAGCGCTGCCTCCATCGCTTCCTCAGTCTCTTTTTTAAATCGCCACGGCTCCTTGCCGTTAAATTCGCTGCATGAGCTGTGCAGACGCATTATCGGAGAGAATATACCGTATTGTGTCCATCTGGCTGTCAGCTCATCATCCTTGTAGCCAAGCATATGTCCGCCAATATCATGGCTCCACCATCCATATCCGATGTTTGTCGCTGTCGTTGTAAAATACGGTTGAAAATCAAGCGACTCCCATGTAATATGTGTATCTCCCGAAAATCCAATCGGATATCTATGGCTTCCCGGACCTGCATAGCGCGAAAATGTCATTGGACGCTTGCCGTCTCTTTTATTATCGAGATAATGAAAATGATTAAAAATCCATAGCGGATCCAATCCTTCAACCTTGCAGTTGCTGCCCTGCTGCCAGTCAATCCACCAGAAATCCACACCTTCAGCCTCTCTCGGATGATGAAGATACTTAAAATATGCATCCATAAACTTTGGGCTTGCCGGATCACATACAACCGGGTCCTCATTTTCATAGTCCACGCCCATTTCCTTTGCCATATCAACATACATTTCTTCACAGCCCTGCACACCATCCGCAGGGTGTACGTTCAGGGTCGTATGCATTCCTCTGTCATGGAGCTTTCCAAGAAAGCGCTTCGGATCCGGGAAAAGCTTTTTGTTCCAAGTATATCCTGTCCATCCGCTTCCGTATTTAGGGTCCACATCAACCTGATGCCAGTCCATATCTATTACAGCTACTGTGAATGGGATATTCTTTTCATCGAATTTGTCCATCAGCTCCATATAGCTTTCTTCTGAGTATTTATAATATCTGCTCCACCAGTTTCCCAGTGCATATCGCGGAAGCATCGGAGTCTTGCCGCAAAGCCTGTAAAAATCATTGAGCGCCTGTTTATAATCATGTCCATATCCAAAGAAATACAAATCAGACACACCTTTTTTTCTTGGCTCAATCCATCCATCGTCAAGTAAAATCTGTGATTTACTGTCATCAAGAATTGAATATCCAAAGCGTGAAACGACACCGTGTCCAAGCTCAACCTCTCCGTTTACGTCATCAAGTGTACGCGCTGTACCCTGCAAATCATGCACCTTCTCGCCATAATGCCAGATGCTGTGATATGCGCTCAGATTTCCCTTAATCTGTATACTCAGTCCGTGTGATGAGAACTCCTTCTCATTATATATCAGGTGCAGCATTGATGTATGAACCTCAATTCCATCAGCGTTACGCACCACATGATAGCCGGTCTTTGGAAAATCCCTGAACAATACTGTCTGTGTTGCCCTATCCTCGAATACGCCATCTTCACTGTATTCCAGACGGACAAGGGCTTCTGTCAGAACTGTAATCCTGTATTTTTCACCTATTATCATATTGTCCGATAATGCCACCGGACTTGTCTTTACTCTGTATATTTCCTGCATGAAATACTCCCTCTCATATAAATTACGCTATCCCTTGACAGCCGATGCCGCAATTCCTGCGATAAACTGCTTCTGGAAGAACAGATATATCAGTAAAACAGGTATGATAGATATTGCCGTTGCCGCAAAAAGTGCGCCATAATCTGTTGAATACTGTCCGTTAAACATCTTCAGACCAACTGCCAATAGCTGCTTTTCCTTGGTATTGATTACAAGATAAGGCCACAGATAGTCCTCCCATGTCCACAGGAACTGAAAAATAGCTATACTTGAAATTCCGTTTTTTGCCATCGGAAATATAATCCTGTGAAAGATATAAAACTCATTAGCGCCATCCATTCTGGCAGCTTCAATAATCTCATCCGGGATTGTCTCAATGTGCTGCTTCATCATAAATATTCCAAATCCGCTGAACATAGCCGGAATAATAAGTGCCTTATAGCTGTCCATCCATCCGAATTTCTGAATCATAGTGTATTTTGGAATAATTGTTACACACCATGGAATCATCATAGTTGCCAATACAAAGCCAAATAGGATATTTCTGCCCTTAAACTTATATTTGCTTAATACAAAGCCACAGATTGTACTGGTGTATACCACAAGCAGGGTTACAACAATCGTGATAAACAAACTGTTTCCAAAAAACCTCATGAAATTGAAATGCGAATTCATGCTGATGTAATTGTCTATTGTAAACTCTTGTGGAAGCAGATGTTGCTGCAACGCCATTATTTCCTTATTCTGCTTAAATGATGAGCATAGCATCCATATAAACGGATAAACTGTAACAATGCCCAATAATAGAAGGAATACATTTAAAACTATACTGCTTACTTTTTTTCTCATGATATTCTCCTCCTACTCTTCCTTGCCCGATACTTTGAAAGAAAGCACGGTAAGCACTGCGGTAATCACAAAAAGCACAAATGAAAGTGCTGATGCATATCCAAAGTTGTATTTGACAAAGGCCTCATCGTAAATAATGTAAGAAGCCAGATATGTTGATGTTCCCGGTCCACCCTCTGTCATGATGAGTATCTGAACATATGCCTGGATATACGAAATAATTGATGTAATGACTACAAAAAGTGTCATAGGCTTAAGCAACGGCAATGTAATGTATCTGAATTTCTGCCAGCCACTCGCTCCGTCAACCTGTGCTGCCTCCATGACGTCTGCCGGAAGTGAGTACAGGCCTGCCATATACATGACAACCGCATATCCAAAATCCTTCCAGATGGTCATTATAATTACTGCAATCAGAGCAGTTTTGGGATTCATCAGCCAGTTGATATCGAGCCCGAATATTTTGTTGATGGTTCCAATCTGTGGATTGTACATGAACTTCCATACAAATGCCACTGCAACCATAGGCGTTACTACAGGCATATAGTAAACTGCCCTGAAAAAACTCTTATGCTTTATAAGCGTTGAATAAATAGCATACGCTATTCCCAGTCCCAGACCGACTCTGAAAACAATTACAACTACCGAAAAAATTACGGTATTGAACATTGATTTGGCGAACAATTTGCTCGTGAACACCTGCTTATAATTTTCCAGACCCAAAAACTTGTATGTTCCGCTTAACGGATTCCACTCATGAAAGCTTCCTGCAAATGCTATACCAATCGGTATTATCAAAAACACTATAAAGAAAGCTACCATAGCTACAACAACTATGTTTCTTAAAATTATTTCACTCTTACTTTGTAATGGACGTGATTTTTTAAACTATTAATAATCCTCCGTAGTGAATCTTTACCTGTTATTTTGTCAAACTCATATAGATTCTCGACTGATTGGAATGAACTGCTCTTCATATCCTTTATAATATCAGCCTGTGCCTTGTCTAAAGCTGTATCAATATCCACTCCATTGTAGAATATGTCCTCTCCGGCCTTTTTCATATCCTCCTCAACACATGAAGGCATCGGACCCGGCCAGATGTAGTGGTCAATGTGCTCTGAAAGTACCTTAAGCGATGGGTTTTTAAGTATTTCCTTATTGTCTGCAAGGGATTTCTTTGCAGGGAAGGTACTCATAGCAAGATTGAAATCTACCTGAGACTCATCATCGCAGAGGAAAAACTTTACAAAATCCTGTGCAACTGCCTGCTGATCCTTTGGTGCTTTTTTGTTTACACCGAATGTTGACTCACCGTTATATCTATTGTATGCATATGGATTTCCGTCAAATGTAGGAATTTCAAATACGCCAAAATCTATATCGCTCCATGTGGTCTTAAGTGTATTGTAGTAATGTCCCCACTGAATAACCATTGCCGACTGTCCCTGTCCAAAGCTGTCTGCACAGTTCTCGCCAAAATCCTTTGAACCAATCTGATCCTTGTCGTACATATCAACAAGCATCTGCATTACCTTCTTCATGGCATCCGAATTGACATTAGGTGTCTTTCCATCCTCCTTAAAGAGGTTCTCACCAAGCTGATAATTAAGACCAAGCAGATAATTCTGGTGGAAATCATTATTGAAATTGAGTCCGGCCTGGACTATTTTGTCTCCGTCCTTGATTGTGAGCTTCTTTGCTACCTCAATCATTTCATCCCAGGTCTTTGGAATATCATCATCTGTTAGTCCGGCTTCCTTCCACATCTCCTTGTTGTAATAAACAGAGCCTGTCATCATTCCGTAATCAATGTAATAAACCTTACCATCAATCACATGGGCGCTTACTCCATTAAAGTCCTGCTCCAAATCCTCAACAGGAATATCAAGCGGAGCCATATAGTTGATAAGATTCTCATGATAGCTGTTATGTACATCGAAGAGTGCCGGTCCGTTCTCACCATCGAGTGCCAGAGGAAGCTTTGTCCAATAATCTTCCCATGGATTATCCACCAGGTTTATAGTTACATTAGGATGAATAGCTGTGTATCTGTCAATAACCTTCTGAAATAATTCATCGCTTCCCCACTCCCACATGTCAATTGAGATATCCTTTCCATCATTAATCTCAACCGAAGGGTCATACTTCACCGTATCGCCAAATGGCTTTGTTGGTACCTTTATGTCCTTTTTAGCTGATGAAGCCGATGAGCTGCCACAGCCTGTAAGCGCTGTCACTGCCATTGTAGCTGCCATAACTGTTGCAATAAGTTTCTTCTTCATAGAAATCCTCACTTTCTTAATTCAATATCCTCTTTTTCGTTCAAATTAGTTTAGCGCTAAATCTAACTATAATCTACCACTGCCTTGTACATTCGTCAACAGTTTTTATTTTTTCATCACTTTCCATATTATTTTCATATATTTTTTGTTGCATTTTTACATATAAATTAGGGTTTTATGTAAATATTTGCAAAAACCGATTGCTATTTGCAAAATAAAAATGTATACTTAATGCAATTTATAAACCTATATTTCAAATCGTATTCGGTTTATGTATAAACTTTATAGTAAAAAATTATAATACTGAATAAAAAGGAGTTTAATATGACACTTAAGGATATTGCCGAAATGGCAGGTGTGAGCACAATGACCGTCTCAAACGTAATCAACGGAAAGACAAGCCGTGTTTCACAGAAAACAAGGGATAAAATCAATTCAATTATAGAGGAATATAATTATGTTCCGAATATGAACGCAAGAAGTCTTTCAAACAATTCCTCACACATTATCGGAGTTGTTACATTCTTAGAGGAGAAAGAATATGCTTCAGGATACAATTATTTTGAGAACCCATATGTCAGTACAATGATTGGTACAATAGAAACAGAGCTTCACAAAAACGGATACTTCACCATGCTTCAATCAGTATCCAGAAGCTCAGACATATTATCTTTGGTTAAGAACTGGAATGTCGATGGGATGATTCTGGTTTTCCCCACCTCTGCCCAAAATCTTGAAAAGCTGATGGATGCAGCCAACTGCCCTATTGCTACCTTTGACAGCAATTACTCTCACCCTAATCTCATAAATGTAATATCTGATGATGAAAAGGGCTTATATTTGTCGACCAAATATATGATAAATCACGGGCACACCGAGATTGCATTTGTAGCTGATTATGAGGGAAATATCGTCCTCACCAAACGTTTTAACGGATACAAAAAAGCTTTGGAGGACAGTCATATTCCTTTCCGTCCTGAATATATTTTCAGCTATCCACCTTCATATGAGGGCGGTATCGAAGCCGGCCGTGCCATTGCAGGCAGCAAGTCACCAATCACAGCTGTGGTAACAACTGCCGACATATGTGCTATCGGCATCATGGAGGGAGCGCGTCTCGGTGGTTACCGTGTCCCGATTGATTTGTCTGTCATAGGCTATGATAATTTGAATCTATGCCAGTACACCGTACCGAAGCTTACATCTGTATCACAAAATGTACCAAAAAAAGCCCGGCTTGCAACCGAGCTTCTCCTAAAGAAAATACATGACAATGAGGCAGACTGTAATTTCGGTGAGATTATGGATGTTGAGATTGTTGACAGGCAATCCGTCATCTCGCTTTATTAAGCCGATAACCGACCTACTCCCTGTGCACACGCTTGTTTTCATACATTTTCCATTATCTTGTCAAATCCTTTACCCACTTGTATTTTTTAAAATGTATGAGTGTCCACGGTATCTTTCCAACCTCATCCACGCAGGTGCACGCATATACCACAACCACCGGCCAGTTCAAAAAATATGTGCCTGCAACTGCAAGCGGTATTGCTATGCCCCACATCGTCACAGCAAGAGAGTACATATCAAACATCGTATCTCCTCCCGAACCAAAGACACCGTTTATGATGATTTCATTTACCGATCGTCCAATCATGTAGAAGGCAAGTACACCGAATAACTGCTTCAGATACTCTGCAGCCTGCGGTGTGAGCTTTACAAAATGTAAAATCACCGGTGCTGAAACCGCCATAAGCACTGTCATAACAGCTCCACACAAAAATGACAGCTTTGCCATTCTGATGCCATATGCTTTTCCACGCTTTAAATTCCCTGCACCAAGCTCATTTCCTATCATAATGCCTGCTGCACTTGATATACCTGCACTGAGACAGCAAATGATATCACGCACAACCGCTGCGACGGAGTTGGCCGCTGCTGCGTCTGTTCCCATGTGTCCCATAAATGTAGAGTACGATGTAAAGCCTATTCCCCATACAAGGCTTGCTCCGAGAATCGGTCCGGAGCACTTCATAAAATCTGCTGACAGCTCCTTGTTTCTCACCAAAAGCTCCCTGATTTTAAGCCTGATATATCCCGGTCTGTAAGAAAATGTGATTGAAAGCATAAGCTCCAGCACTCTTGATATGAGCGTGGCAATTGCCGCTCCCCTCACATTCATGCTCTCAATGCCAAATGCACCATAGATAAACACAGCATTCAGCACGATATTTATTAGCACTGTAATCGAGCTGACTGCCGCCGCAGTACCCGCGTGCTCTGATATCTTCATCATGACTATATAACACTGCGAAAAACCTGTCAATAAATATGAAAAAGAAGCTATTTTCAGATAGCTTACACCATAATCTATAAGCACAGGCTCGTTTGTGAAAATGAGCATCAGATATCGAGGAAAGAATGCACATGCCACGAAAAACAGTACTGATACTACACAGCATATTCTGATTGCAAGAGCGAATATGTCATCGAGCGCCTTTATATCCTGCTTGCCCCAATACTGCGCTCCGAGTATTGCAAGGCCCGCTGTCGCCGCTGATAGAAACATGTTCTGGATGAACTGTATCTGTGTGGCAAGCGAAACCGCTGACATATAGTTCTGGTCCAGTCCTCCAAGCATGAAAGCATCCGCCACAGCCACCAGCGCCAGCATCAGATTCTGCACCATTATCGGGACCATGAGTGTCCACAGCTTTTTGTAGAAATGTGTATCAAATTCTATTGTTTTCATGTATCTTTTATACCCCTTGATTACTGATTATTATCCCAAATACAAACAATTATATATGGTTGCATTGGCATATGTCAAATATATACATAATATCTGCAGATATTTCATCCAAAAAAGTGTGCCGCTATCCCCATCATCGGTATAGTGTGCAAGGTTCGTAAACCCCTGTTCTTTTCTATAAATGACCATAAAAATGACAGGGAATGTAACCCTGTCATAAAGTCAGAAATTGTTCCTTCACTTATAGGAGAAATTCGAGGGGATAAACGGAACTGTTTTTTTCTAAACAATAGTATGTAAATGTTTACGACAAACTGGGAGTT
>ENA-OQJW01000045-OQJW01000045.1-human-gut-metagenome-genome-assembly--contig:-NODE-45-length-20084-cov-2.866764_pt1 | contig 20084 bp, 17 predicted proteins | sample MGYA00242619_ERZ504786 | MGnify/ENA primary metagenome ERZ504786 (study PRJEB26092, sample SAMD00036357) | human gut metagenome | host: Homo sapiens | study: EMG produced TPA metagenomics assembly of... | reverse complement strand
CGAAGGCTACGGGTTCCACCATCAAAATGTGGTTTGTTGTTTGTTTAGTCATTTTCTCGGATTAATGGTAAGGTGGAGCAGCGCAACAGTCCGCCCATCTTAGATATTTCATAATAAGGTACACGCTCTACCGTCATTCCCCATACCTCTTCCATAAAGGTATTCAGGCGGATAAAGTTCTTTTCAGAAACCACCACCTCAGGAGAGATGGAAAAGACATTCGTATTCATATAGTACATCTCTTCCCGCGTTATTTCAAATACATTCTCCCTGCCGAACAAATCGAGCAGAGTATGATAATCCTGAGGATACATAAATCCGTCCTTATAAATAATCGCATGCCCTTTCCCTACCGGCATAAAGGTACAATCCAGATGCAGAATCCCCGCACGTGGATCTGTATTATGTTTTTTCAGCTCCAAGGGGATGAATATCTTCCCCGGACAGATTTCTTTCAGAAAGGAAAAAGCATATCGGTTGGTACGTGCCGTCTTCATCTGCGGATAATCGGGCTGGGTATAAAGGCCTACAAACACAATATTATTGTAAAGCACCACATCACCTCCCTCTACGTGCGCCTTTTCGGGAAGGTTGAAAATTTTGTTATAAGCTATCTGATTATAGACCACTTCGTAAGCTTCCTTCTCATCTTCCCTGTTGGGGATGATGTTGGAAACAATAATCTTGTCGTCAATCACAAACCCCACATCACGGGCAAACACCTGATTACAATTCTCCAGTGTCCACGGGCGATAGACCTGCACCCCATATTTCAACAATACGCTTTCAAAGCATCTCATCTCTTTGAAAATATCTTCTTCATGGGGATATATGTTATGCAATACGGACTCGTATGACTTGGCGTCATAAGTTTCTTCCAGCGTGGGGACCTTCCCTATGGAACCGGGTTGTCCAAGCACCACAGCTTTCAATGTAGAAGTTTCATTCTTTACGTTAAGCTGCATAAACCTAATATATTTATGCAAATATAAGAAGTTTACTCAACTAAACAAATGAATTGCCCGAATAATTCTACCTTATTGATTTATCAATTATATTTGCAACCGAAAAAAGAAGGTAATATGAAAAAACAAGAACTTTATAACAAGGTGATCGCTTATTTTCAAAAAACGATACCTGTTGCCGAAACTGAACTTCATTACAATAACCCATTCGAGTTGTTGATAGCCGTTATCCTGAGTGCACAATGCACGGACAAACGGGTAAATATGATCACCCCTCCTCTTTACCGGGATTTCCCGACTCCTGAGGCACTGGCCGCTTCGACGCCGGAAGTGATTTATGAATACATACGGAGTGTAAGTTATCCCAACAACAAGGCAAAACATCTAGTAGGCATGGCGCAAATGCTGGTGAAGGATTTTCATAGCGAAGTACCGGGAACATTGGAAGAACTGATTAAACTGCCGGGAGTGGGACGCAAGACGGCTAATGTCATTCAAAGTGTAGTATTCAACAAAGCGGTCATGGCAGTAGATACACATGTGTTCCGCGTGAGCCACCGCATCGGACTGGTTCCTCAAACCTGCACCACACCGCTGGCTACCGAGAAATATCTGATGAAGTATATTCCGAAGGAGATTGTGCCCACCGCACATCATTGGCTTATTTTACACGGAAGATATGTTTGTATGGCACGGACACCGAAATGTTCGGAATGCGGATTGAACGGATTGTGCCGGTATTCGTTGAAGCCGGCTTTATAAACTAATTCTCATTCCATCGTATGCAAAATGCACATGCGGCGGCAATAACCGTTCAGCATCAGCATGTAATCCCATATGATGACTCATGTGAATAAAATAAGTTTCCCCGGCTCCTATTCTTTGTGCATTGTCCAAAGCCTCCTTCAAATTCTGGTGGGTATTATGAGGCTGGGGACGCAATGCATTCATTACCAACACATCCAGTCCTTGCAACAAATCATATTCAGCCCCGGGCATCGTCAGCATATCGGTAATCCATGCCATTTTGCCGATACGGTATCCCAAAATGGGCAATTTGCCGTGCATTACCCGAAGAGGTGTCACTTCTACTTTGTTTCCTTCGGGATTGCCGATAATAAAAGGAGAACCGGGAACAATTTCCTCTAATGTAATACGGGGAACTCCCGGATAAAGATGTTCGGCAAAACAATAAGGAATACGCTGGCGTAAACGCTCTGCTGTATATTGTTCGGCATAAACCGGCACATCACGAAAACGACAGAAAGGACGCAAATCATCCAAGCCTCCTACATGGTCATAGTGTTCGTGAGTAATCAAAACACCGTCCAACGGTTTGAAATCGTTCAACCGTATCATCTGTTCACGGAAATCGGGACCACAATCTATCAGAATCCGGAGCCCTTCCGTTTCTATCAGTCCCGAACAACGCAAACGGTTGTCCCGGGGATCGCTGCTGGTACATACCAGACATTTGCACCCTATTTCGGGTACTCCCGTAGACGTTCCGCTGCCTAGTATTGTAATCTTCATATTATACTTTATATAAAATTCACTTCGGGAGAGATAGCTACCCCGAACTTTTGAAGCACAGACTCCTGTATCCGTCTGGCAAGAGCAATCACTTCATCTCCCGTAGCGCCTCCACAGTTCACCAAGACCAACGCCTGTTTAGAATGAACACCCGCGCGCCCTATTTGTTTGCCTTTCCAGCCACAACGGTCTATCATCCATGCAGCAGGAATCTTCACCCGATTGCCATCCACTTCATAATGTGGCATATCAGGATACTGTTGCTGTACTATTTCAAACTGCCTGCGTGGAACAATCGGATTCATAAAGAAACTTCCGGCATTTCCCTGCACCCGGGGATCGGGCAACTTGGCTTCACGCACGGCAATAATCACCTTCCTTACATTCTCCAATGCCACCTCACCTCCTCGCTTTTCCAATTCGCCACGCACATTTCCATACTCCAGATTAAAAACCGGCTGCTTACTTAAACGATAAGTGACGTAAGTCACTATATATTTACCTTTCAAATCTTTCTTGAAAATGCTTTCACGATAAGCATAACGGCATTCCTCTTTGGTAAAAATCCGTTTCCTGCCGGTTTCCACCTCGACGGTTTCCACACTTACAATCAAATCTTTTGCCTCAACACCATACGCACCGATATTCTGAACGGCAGAAGCACCCACTTCACCGGGAATCAATGACAGATTTTCAGCACCATACCAACTGTTCTTCACGGTATATGCCACAAAATCATCCCACACCTCACCGGCTCCTGCCCTTACCTCTATTTCCTGTTCGTTTTCAGCAACCACCTCATACCCCCGGATAGCCGAATGCAGGACAGTCCCTGCATAATCACCTTTAAAAAGCAAATTGCTTCCTCCGCCGATATGCAACCAGTTACCGGCCATCAAGTTTTTATCCGACAAGATGGATTGCAGCTCTGTCACCGATTCATATTCCACAAACAAAGATGCCTTCACATCCATACCAAATGTATTATGAGGCAACAGAGAATAGTCTTTTATTTCCTTCATTTACAATCAAATCAATCGCTCAGATCCTCAAACTGCATCAGTTTCCATAGACCGTGCCGCCGTTCAAAATGAGCGTATTATTAAATCCATTGCCAAAACCTTTCATTTCAATCACTTTCGTATTGGAATGCACATTCTCGTTCTGGCCATAGTTCACATTTGTCAAATTCTCACGAGGCAACACAGGCTGGAATGCGAACCATTGTCCGGCCTCCAAAGTCGTTTCCAGTATCTGAAACTCGTCTTCGGGATCAGCAGTCACAAACTTCAACGGTTCGTGCAAACGTGACAACTGGAAAACCGAATCATTGGCAAAACGTTCATAAAACTCAAAGAAGTCCTCCTTACCGGTATCCTCTCTCGGCATATCCGCGAAATCTATGGCTTCCAGTTTCCACAGCCCCTTCAGACGCTCAAAATAGTACCGCTTGATTTTTCCCTTCTTCAAGTAAATCCATTCTATCTTGACACTGGTAAGCCCCGTATCTTTCTCCATTTCCATATCTTCCGCCTTATCGAACAGAACTGTATAGGCATCTTGCCGGCTGAATAAAGGATCGTGTTTCCATTGGTCCTTTTCAATGTGCTCTTTCTTTTCCATTGTATAATACGGCAAAGGGAACACGATGCGTGACAATTGTAACTTTTCATCACTGGCAAAATTGTGAAAAAGTCGGCAAAACTTTCGTCGGCCGGTAGCGGGAACCAGTTGGTTCGTTCCTCTACCGCAGCCATCGCTTCTGTTGTGTCCGGGGGTGCAGTCAGCGAATCAATCTCCTCAGTAAGCGTCTCGAAGGGGTCCATTTTCTTTTTTCCTACCTCCACAGGAGCTTATCAGCATAAGCAGACAAACTCCGATTATTAGTTTTCTCTATTTTCTATATTTAAGAAAAAATCGATGACAAAAATATCGTTTTTTTTAGTTTTCAGCAAAATATATGGGTTTAATTCGCTAACTTTGCGGTCATTAAAAAATAAAGAAGAAACTATGTTAGCTAAAATAGAACAATTACTTCAGGAAATTGAAGGCTTGCAAGCAGCCAATGCGGAAGAATTGGAAGCCTTGCGCATTAAATATCTTAGCAAAAAAGGAGCGATTAATGAGTTGATGGCAGACTTCCGCAACGTACCTGCCGAGCAGAAAAAAGAGGTGGGCATGAAACTGAACGAGCTGAAAAACAAGGCTCAGGAACGTATCGCTACATTGAAAGAAGTTTTTGAAACCCAAGATAACGGTGCCGCCGAAATGGATCTTACGCGTACGGCTTATCCCATCGAACTGGGAACACGCCACCCGCTGAGCATTGTAAAAAATGAAATTATTGATATATTCCATCGACTGGGCTTCAGCATTGCCGACGGTCCCGAAATAGAAGACGACTTGCACGTATTCACTGCCATGAATTTTGCCGAAGACCATCCTGCACGTGATATGCAAGATACTTTCTTCATCGAAGCCAGTCAGGAAGATGTGAAAAAGAACATCGTGCTTCGCACTCACACTTCTTCCGTACAGGCAAGAGCTATGGAACATTCGCAACCTCCTATCCGCATCATCTGTCCGGGACGTGTATACCGCAATGAAGCGATCAGTTATCGTGCCCATGCATTCTTCCATCAAGTGGAAGCACTCTACATTGACAAGAATGTATCATTCACTGATTTAAAGCAGGTATTGCTATTGTTTGCCAAAGAAATGTTCGGCGAAGATACTCAAATCCGTTTGCGTCCGTCCTATTTCCCGTTCACCGAACCAAGTGCCGAAATGGATATCAGTTGCAATATTTGCGGCGGAAAAGGTTGTCCGTTCTGTAAAGGCACAGGCTGGGTGGAAATTCTGGGATGTGGTATGGTGGATCCGAATGTATTGGAAGCCAACGGCATTGACAGCAAAGTTTACTCAGGCTATGCGCTAGGTATGGGTATTGAACGCATCACCAACTTGAAATATCGTGTAAACGATTTACGATTATTCTCTGAAAACGATACTCGCTTCTTGAAAGAATTCGAAGCAGCCAATTAATAGTGTCAATGTGACCATGTGCTGATATGCCAATTGCCATGCGGAATAGAACGCGGTCAATTGGCATATTAACATATTGCCACATTAGCATATTGATACATTGACATATTAGCACATTATTGCTCATGAAGGACAAGCTGATTACCAAAAATTATATAGAAATACTGGCAGCCAATTTTCTATTATTCTTTGGATTCTGGTTACTGATGCCTGTATTACCTTTCTACTTGGCGGAAGTTTTTGACGCCAACAAAACAACCATAGGGGCCGTACTTTCCTGTTACACCATTGCCGCCCTGTGCATACGGCCTTTCTCCGGTTATCTGTTAGATACCTTTGCCCGCAAACCGCTTTATCTGTTGGCTTATTTCACTTTTACCGCCATCTTCGGAGGATATCTCATTGCAGGAACACTCACCTTATTTATTTTATTCCGCATTATACACGGAGTATCGTTCGGCATGGTGACAGTCAGCGGAAATACCATTGTCATTGATATCATGCCTTCTTCACGCCGTGGGGAAGGATTAGGATATTATGGGCTGGCAAACAATATAGCCATGTCCATCGGACCGATGACCGGACTCTTCCTGCATGATGCAGGAGCAGACTATACGCTTATCTTCTGTTGCTCATTAGGTTCCTGCCTGATAGGATTTCTCTGCGCCTCATTGGTAAAGACCACCTACAAACCTCCTGTAAAACGAGAACCTATATCATTGGACCGTTTCATTTTGCTTAAAGGAATACCGGCAGGTTTCAGTTTGTTATTACTATCCATCCCTTATGGCATGACCACCAATTACGTTGCAATGTATGCCAAACAAATAGGTATCCAGGCATCTACCGGTTTCTTTTTCACCTTTATGGCATTGGGAATGGCAGTTTCCCGTCTTTTCTCCGGACGCCTGGTAGACCGGGGAATGGTTACTCAAGTTATTGAAGCCGGCCTGTATCTGGTCTGCTTCTGTTTCTTCGGTTTGAGTTCATGCGGATGGCTGACAACATGGAGTCTGCAATGGACCACTTATTTTCTGTTCACCATAGCTCTTTTACTAGGTATTGGGTTCGGAACCATGTTTCCTGCCTATAACACGCTGTTTGTGAACTTGGCCCCCAACAACCAGCGTGGTACGGCAACTAGCACCTACTTGACTTCGTGGGATGTAGGTATAGGCGCCGGCATGTTATTGGGCGGATATATAGCAGAAATAGCCACCTTCAAGATGGCTTATCTATTCGGAGCTGCACTCACTGTTATCTCGTTATTTTATTTTAGAAGCAAAGTGGCCCCTCACTTCCACCAACATAAGTTGCGCTAATCTTTATATGTCAGCACCATGATATGGGAAAGCCGATCGTTTACAACTGACAATTGGGTTGAAAGAATAAACGAATGGAATAAAGGAGCATTTTCCAACAGAAATGCCGGCAAATAAGGCTCGAAACGTTCCGGGTTGCGGGAAATCTTGTTCATGTCCGCCACAAGCATAAAGGCTGCGTCACGTGAAAGATTAGCTACACATTCATTGAACAATGTCCTGCTATTTCTTTCGTATGCCTCTTCCATATAATCTGCCATGGAATCTTTATCAGCAGAAATAATCAAACTATCTTCCCTTATATCTGGAATATTTTTCAATTTTTTCGGCCATCTGGTTCACACAACCGCATGAATCAGGCATAAAAGTATCTCCAGTGAGATACACCACATCGCTGTTCATGTGAAAATCAAACTCACTCCAACAGCTACTATTATCCTGCAGGAAAGGCATAGACGGTGTACGTCCGTATAAAGTCAGGAAATTATGCGTTTCTTTTCTGCATCGCTTTGGCAAACACGGGATCATTGCTCAATGCTTTCTCCTCATCCTCACGCGCATCAATCACTTTCTCTATCAAACTTTTCTGATAACTCACCACATAGAACCCCGCCTCACTATAGACAGCTAGAAAATCATTATTGCCCAACGGATAGACTGCTATATTTTTTCCTCTGTATTTTTCTTTTTTAGGTGAAAAACTTCCCGGAGTTCTCTCTAACAACATATCTCCCAATGTTTCCTTATCATCAGCCCCCATACGGAAATATACCACCTGGTCACGCGGAGTACCCGGAGAATGGAAACTGACCACCACCCGGCTCATCTTACTGCTCAGACCATGAGCAGTATTAGTGGTATATTCGTTCAAACCTCCCAACACATAATTAAATAAACCGGGAAACTGGAAATTACCCAATTCTTCAGAATAATTCAGTTGAGGAAATTCATTCAGAAAATAATTAATATTATCACTCTCCAACACACCGATGCAATCAGCCGGTACAAGTGAGAAGAGATTGATCTCACGACTCTTATCCGTCAGGCTTAATTTAGCAAAGCCGTAAAAGCCCACAGCCGTACAAAACAATACCACTGATAGCACCATACCCAACTTGGCAACTGTCCGCAATCTCATACCCTACCTGTATTTATATTTTTTTTTGCAAATATAGCAAATTATTTAAGGAAACAAACAAAAATCTTCAAAATTCCACCTTCTTTCTTATTATTCATAAATGGTTCCGGTAGAAAGTTCCAACGCTCCCCATTTAATCATAGCGTTAAATAACCTAACAAAAGAATAAGAAGATAGTTCTTCCGGCCGGATATTTTTTTCTTTTATAATTCCGCTGTCAATCAATGCTGTACGGCAAGTTCCTCTCAACAAAGGTAATTTAGGTGTAAACCAATCCTTACCATCAAACAAGGCAATATTAGCTATGGAAGTATCAGTCAGCAGTCCGCGTCTGACAATTAAAATATCATCCCGTTCTCCACGGCAGGCAAAAAGCCGGTTTAAAGCTTCCCTGTCTGTACTTTTATAAGTATAATCTATATCATCCGAATAAACCAACTGCAAAGAATGTACCGGACGCATCTGATAGGCTTCATAACTAATTTCTTTTATTCCACCGCCATCATAAATCACCCTACATTTCATTCCGCTCATCTCCGGTGTCAATTTCAGGTATTCACCTAATTCTATGCCGGCACAGTCTGGCCAGAAATGATGAAGGGTATTGTTCAGTCTTTCATTATGATAAGACAAATTACACGCTTTTCCTTGTTCTATCCGTATAGTTTCAATAAATGGGTACATAAATCTTCTGTATCATTTCATTATATTCACTTTGTAAATCACTCTTTGAAGTGATTCCTCCCCCCGCCTTATAATAAAGATTCTCTCCTTCCTGTTCTAAAAAACGGATCATCACCGCACTGTCTAAAGTCCTGCCGTCACAATAGCCCATTATACCCGTATAAAATCCACGCTCATAACTCTCCGCTTCTTCAATAATATCTATCGTCTTGGATTTGGGCGCTCCAGTTATGGAACCGGCCGGTAACAAACGAAATATAATATCTCCTATATGCGACGGGTAATCATCGGGCAAGACACCACATATTTCGGAGCTTGTCTGAAAGATAGGCCCCTTATTGGTTTCAAGCCGGTCACAATAACGATACCGGACAACTCTCACCTGTTCCGCCACCATACTCAAATCATTACGAATCAGATCTACAATAGTAGCATGTTCGGCAGTTTCTTTAGGATCATCCATCAACAGTTTTTCCGCATCAGGTAAGGTAGCGTCAATCGTTCCTTTCATGGGGAAAGATTTTATCTCGCCATCTTCTATACGAACAAAAATTTCGGGTGAGAAACAGACCAATTTATCTTTCAACCAAAGTCTATAAAGCGCTTTGGAGTACCGGAACACATCCTCCAAAGTAAGATTAGTACTGACAGGAACTTTGCAAGTCAAATTAGCGAGATAGCTGTTACCTGCCAGAATATTCCGTTTTACGATTTCAAAAGCCTGCCGGTAGTCTGCCAAAGACATTGGAACAAAGTTCCAGTCTATCCGCCCACTGTAACTTTCTGTTACAGTATCCACATTTTTCACTCCATTAAAGTTATAACGGCAACGGGTAGAATCAATCCGGCTTATTTCCTCTATCAAAGAACACTGCTGTTTATAATCTATAATAAAAAGGAAAGGCTTCCGGCTACCCGCCAACTCATTCATACGTTTTATAGCTTCCGGTCTTTTATATTGTTGCATTTTAGCTGTTAAATTATCTTGTAACAATCATTTTTCAAGGGGAACAAAGTTAAGAATTTAAAGTAAACTGTTATCTTAACATAGAGAAATTCTTTCTTTTACTTGTTTTACTCAATAAGAGATGTAAAGTCAGAACAATAATGCCAGTGACGGTAAAAAATTATGCCGGGAACATCTGTAAAGACAATCCCCGGCTTTTTAATATACTTCAGGTATCCTTCCTTAAAGAGAAAGCTGATTTTCTGAAAAAGGACATACCTTTCCCTACAAAAGAAAAGAAAATCAAGTTTTAAATGAAATGCTAATCACTTAACATCATAATAAATTATCAATTTTCAAACTATTTTTTCAAGAACTTCTCGGCACGTCCCGGAGAAAATAATTCCCACAATGAAGCCACTGTCCATCCCGGAGACAAAAATATCATTATAATAGCCTTTACCATTCTTACCGTAGTCCCAGTTAGTATGCTGGACAACCTCCGGATAATATCCTGTTTTGGCAATACCACATCGATGCCCTTCATAGGGTAACAACTGACGCATTGATGTACTGATTACCTGAAGAAAAATCCGAAAAACGCTTTTCATTATATTCTTTTGCCAACCAGTTCAATACGTCAGCGAAATCAAAGATAAAGACATCAATATGGTTGTTTTCTACAGAAACATTTCCCCAACCTCTAGTTTTCAACTCTAAATCACCCAACATCTGACCGGGGGCAAAAGGAACATCCCATGTATAGTACCATGACAATGCAAAATAAGCTGCCTTCCTCGCCAACCCAGCATAATGGGCTCGTTCAGCTCCTTTTGTAGCTAAAGCCAGATAGTAAGCGGCAGTTGACGCATACAAAGATGCCTCTTTATCCTCGCAATTAGCATCCAAAGTAGAAGAAAAATAATCGGACTTCGAAATCAATTCCTTTTCCAAATACTCCACCGTATGTTTTGCACTTGCCAAATACCGTTTATCCTTAAAATATTTATATCCCATAACCAATGGCAAAGTTGCCGAAGGGGTACTTCCCCCACTCTTGTCTACAATAGAAAAGTCATCTTTAAACTTACGAGGAAAACTACCGTCCTTATTTTGTAAACGCAGAAACATATCCAACATACTTTTTATACGCTTTTCCCACTCAGGATGTTTACGACCTTGCAGTCTTTCGTAATTCAAAAAATGAAGCAGGGCATATACCCCTTCAGACTGACGGCGGATACTATGAACAGACTCTACAAAATTACGCCTATAATGTACTACTTCATTAAAGAAACCCGTTTCCGAAAATCCATTCTGCAAATAAGAATCAAAAATTTTATAAGCATTCGTCACCAAATCCGTACGACGCTGCTGTTCTCCATATTCCAATGCATTAAAAGCATTCAACAAAGTACGTCCCACAAAACCCACTTCGGCAACATCCGTTTGGTCACAAGTAGCCGTACGCAATTCCACCCCCGAATAATAATGAGTAGGAGTATTTCCGACAAAGCTTTCCACGAAGAAATTACTCATCACTTCCTTCATTTTCTCAGGAGAATAAGGTGTATTTACAATTTGAGGACAGTTTGTATCATAAGAATATTCCCAAATATGCTGCACACATTCTGAAAAATCAGCAATTTCCGACTCATGTAATTCCCAAGTCAGAGAAAGACTCTCACCTTTACGTAATAATTGATAGGCCTCAACCGAAGGAGCCAATGTCAATTTACGAATATAAGTTTTAGGAGCTTCCTTGTAAGGAAACCCAAAAGACAAAGAAGCGATACCCGAGAGGTTTTCAAATCCTGTATAACCTATAGAGGTTTTTACCAGACAATATCACTTCCCCTTCCTTATGGGTAGTCAAAGCATCCGAAGCCATATTATCCAGCCGGATAACAGAATATGTTTTCCTATTCTTTTCATCAAAAATAGCAGTCAAGGGAGTACTTAAACGGTCTTCACGAACCAACCAGCTATCCGAGGTATGAAAAGACGGCGCTTCTTGAGGAGAACGCAAGTTACGACGATACCAAAATCCAGGCATATAAAACAAACAATCATCATGATGACAACCAGTCATTACCTGCTCACCAAAATTGAAATAAACATCATCCAATGCAGTCATAAAAATGACAATACGCTGGTTGCCGTCTTTTTCTTCAACATTCTGATAAATCACCACAGGTAATTTATCGGCCGCCACCCACTGATATTCAAAATTACTATTATCCAATTGCTGCAAAGTCAGCGGATACCGCTTCGCATCATTACCAGGCACTTTCAAAGCAATGGAAGCCGAAACATTTTCCGGTGTATAGTTCACAGCTTCCGCACAAGTCATTCCTGCCAGACACACCACACTACATACAAAGTTTTTCCAATTCATATTTTTATGTATTTATTAATTACAATACAGGTTTTTCCGATTTCAATGAGGGAGAATCCGTAGCTACCACAGGCCATCCGTCTTTCCAACTTATTTTATCCATCATCAAAACACGCCCTTCAGGATGCTTTGTGGCCACTGCATGATAAAATACCCAATCATTACCCACTTTATCAGTCACAATCTCCGAATTGTGTCCTGTTCCCACAAACGAACTATTCTTATGAATCAACACTTCATGTTGGTTATCCATCATTGTCCTCCCGTTCTTATCAACATAAGGTCCAAACAAATTTTCTGAACGAGCAACTACAGTAGTGTAAGTGCTATTCAATCCTTCACAGCAAGTCCCTATGGAAGCAAAAAAATAGTAAAAACCTTCTTTTTTATGAATATAAGTTCCTTCATAAGCTGTACCAGCCACCTGCCGAGGCTTCTCCCCTTGTTTTACTGAAAGACCGTCCTCACTTAATTCAATGCCATAAATGCCCCGAAAGCTGCCCCAAAACAAAAATTTCTTTCCGGCATCTTCTATATAGAAAGGGTCAATAGAATTCTGTACATTAATCTCGTTACTCCGAAACATCAGACCATGGTCTTTAAATGGCCCCGAAAGTTTGTCTGCCGTAGCGCAACCGATACCACAGGTCCACTCACCTCCCCATTTAGACATAGAATAATAAAGTACATACGTATCACCTATCTTATTGATATCCGGAGCCCATAAGCCTCCACCCGGTTCAAAATCAGGACGCGTTCGATCCGTGAATGCTGTACCTACCCATTCCCAATTAATCAAATCCTTGGAACGATGGATCGGCAAATTACGAATATCTTCGGTTGCATACAAATAATAATAACCATCACCACCTTCTATAATAGTAGGATCGGGCAGACTATAATCTATCACCGGATTCCGGTAATAGCTGGTTTTATCACCATCAGGTATTTCTTCTTGCGCAGACGATGATGAGCAAGACACCAAACAAAAGCAGATAGACAGGATCAAATTTTTTCTCATTGCAGTAATTTAGGAGTTATATATTCTTTACTGATTCTCATACGGTCTGTTCCATTCACATTCTCAAAATTTACCGTACCAATATACATAGCACGCGGATGAATATTACTTTTATCTTTGTGGGCATGGAATACAATACGAAGTTTTCCCTCTTTATCAGTGAACATGGCGCTATGCCCTACACCTACCAACCCACCAGGATTTTGCAATAATGGATTTTCGTCGTATTTAGCCCATTCCCCCATTATATCGGTAGCTGTAGCACAACCTACACCATAGAATGGACTTTCATAACTATTCGCAGAATAAGTCATATAATAAATTCCATTGTGTTTGAGAATATAAGAACCTTCATTGACTCGAGGCCACACTTCCTCCCAAGCCTGTGAAACATGAATACAAGGGCGCATCGTTTCTTTCTTAAGGGTTATCAAATCTTTTTCCAACTCGGCTATCCATACATTATTCCCATCATTAAAACGGACAAATGACAAATAAGGAGTACCGTCATCATCCATGAAAAAAGAATTATCAATACATTTCTCCTCAACAATCATAGGTTCTTGCTTATTTTGTATAAATGGTCCTACAGGGGAATCTGCCACTGCTACACAAATATGCTCATCTGCCGAATAATACATATAAAATTTACCATTCACTTCATATACTTCCGGTGCCCAAAACCAACGGTCTGCCCATGAATCCTTCTTATTCAAAGCCAGCCCTTTATATTTCCACGTTTTTAAATTATCCGAGATATAAACCTCTATTCCTTCATCCGAGTGAGTACCATAAGCATAATAAGTCCCATTGTGCAACAATATAAACGGGTCACCCAGTGGAACAGGTATTTCCAGCTCTTCCACAATTATTTCATTCACATTCTTATATTCTGAGGAACACGACTGACAAGAAGTCAATGTCCCCAACATCAATAACCAAATAAAAATCAATTTTTTTTTTCATAATACTAGTCAGTTTCCTATATGATAATACAATATTCCTTTATATACCGGAGAATAATTTCCAGAACAAAATCCTACACAAGAAGCAGGATAATGAATATCCAATCTCCCTAATTCTCTTCCGTCAACAAAAAGATAGAGCTTATTTCCCCTTCTCACCGCACGGAAATTATAAGATTCCTTTAATTGTTCTTGAATTCCCAACTTATAAATATGCCGTTCCAAATCCTGAGCGTCTTTATTAATAAAACGAATACCTTCCGTTTTTATCGGAGTAAAAGACAAACGATTATAAGCCGGATGCTCTGCCACCGTCGCCCCGCTGTTATTCAATGGATACCATTCTCCCTCATTCAAATATTCTATTGTAAATTTACTAAACATATCGTCTACAAACTCCGCCTTATTCCCTACTTCATGACGGTTCAGGTAAAGGGCATTTATCCATGAAGGCGATATAAAACGATAACATTTTTCGACAAAATCAGTATACTTCACATCAGGATAAACCATTTGTAAATGTTCCAACGGATATTTTTTTATCAAGTATCTGTTGTCCTTGTTTTACAACTACCACTTCCAGCATACGCGTGATACCATTAAATTGAGCTTTTACATAGTTATCTTTATCCACATAAACCGGATAGCTTCCTGACATCTTACAATCGGACAAACCTGAAAGTTGAAAACTAAATTCATAATGATCAAGAAAATCACCTTTCAATATTTCTGAATGTTCTTTTAACTGTATCCGGTCATCATCAAATCCGATAGTATAAGTCACCCCTTCGAACAAAGCTTTTTTAGTCCGATCAAATACTCCGGGAACACCGGGTTCCGTCACAGGAATAATCTTTGTAAACAGATGTTTTTGAGGAGATGGTATTTCATCCAACCATACTTTTAAACAATCCTGATTACGTTCAATACGTAAATGATGATAAACACCCCAACGAAAATCTTTAGGCAAAGTGAAATATTCCTCCTTTTCTTTACCATTAATAATGGTACGCAAATACCAATTGTGGTTCTTTGTATCGAAACCGATATAAGCATTATTATCCACATCTTTCCACCACGCAATGATACCAGCATCTCCATCTGTTTTTGACTGCTGTTTCAAACATATAAGTTGTAGAAGGTTTCACTTGTTGCAGCACTCCAAAAGAAGGTGTTTCCCCTTTCATTGAAAAAGTGGGCAAAGAAGGTTCCGGATGATAGCCATCTGTACAAGGACCGGTTATTCCTTCAACAAATAATGTTTTATTAAAGAAATGAACACGGTTAATATACTGCCCCCTACACTCATTATTTTTATTAGCCATATATATAAGCCACCATTCAAATCCATTGGGCCCCCTTAAAATATTAGGTTGTCCCGGGGTCATCAAAATATCATCCGCTGTTTCACTCCTCATATCAAACAAAGAAACATCAAAAAATTGGGCACGCCCTTTATTTGTTTCTACAGCAAGCAAGTTCTCTCCTTTTTTCAGAAGCTCTCGTTGCTTTTCATCAAGGTTTACCATACAATAATCCCGTCCCTGTTTTTCGTAAATCAATGTTCCATTCAAATATATTTTTGTATCTCCGTCATGAGCAACCCTGAGTGCTAAATTTCCCACCTGTTTGCCAACAAAAAAAAGATTTACGTAACCACAATGAAGGAGATGTCCACCAAGTACCTAAATGACGAGTGGTAGATCCTTTTATCTCTTTAGATGAGAATCCACATTCTCCTTTCTTCCAATCGGAAGCCTGATATACCGGAAGCATCCAACCGACTCCAGGATTATTTTCTGTATAATCAAACAATGGCTCATAAGTGATGCCATATCGTAAAAGATCCACATAATTCTCTTCCAGTAGAATTTGATTAGAATTTACTACCGGATAGCTATATTTATTCCCATTTTGAAAACTTAAAGGTGAGTCTGCCTCCGCAACCCCCAATTGATAATTCCCCCACTCAGTAGAGGTATGATTGGCATTATACATCAAATAGTATCGGTCTCTGTATTTCATCACCCAAGGTCCCTCTGCCACTCTGTTATCCATGGTCTCCCATGTATCCGGCAATGATGCAAACAAGCACACTGGTTCTCCGGCAAATTCCGCCGGATTCTTCATTTTACGTCCCCAAATAGTATTTCCATCAGTAAAAACGCACCATATACATATATAATTGTCCGTCATCATCTTTAAAAACCTTAGGATCAATGCGATTATCCATCCAAGTTTTTTTATCAGGCTCTATATAGGGCCCCAACACATTTTTACTTTGAGCATGTACAATGTGAACAGCATGCTTATCCTTACCCCAATAATTGACAGACCAATATAAGTGAAAATCACCATTCAAACAAAACATATCATTGGCGTGAATCTGCTCATTACCGGCACCACTTCCTCTACTCCAGCCATTATCCATAGTCACGACATGAACAGGTTTACCCCAATGAACCAAGTCGTCGGAAACATAAAAATCCCCATTGGTAAATACTCCACCTATATAATACTTACTATTATATTTCATCACACCGGCATCCGCTACTCCGGGAAGCACCGGATTCTGTATGTTTTGCGCGAATAAAGTACCGCAACAAGCAAAAGCACAGAAGATCAGTATTTTTTTGCAGACAAGCATAAATGATACTAGTTAAATAAAGACTATGCCGGAAGTATTATAAAAAGAAAAAACACTCCGACACAGTCTTTCTTTTTTATTAATAATTAGGATTCTGAGTTAGTTGAGGAACATCATCAATCTTACTGATTTCAACTTCCGATGTAGGGATAGGCATACGTTTGTGTTTGCCAATCACAAAATTGTTGAAGTCCTTGTCACGAGCTTTCAGCTCGTCAATACCAGCCTGTGAATCAAGCAATCCCCAGCGCTTCAAATCCGCCCAACGCCAGCCTTCGAAACAAAGTTCCAAAGCACGTTCCATCTGAAGACGTTTGATAAAGACCTCCTTTGAACTTAAACAATCCTTCCACCGACTATCTTTCAGTTTGGATAACCCTGCACGTTCTCTTACCTTATCAACATAAACAGCCGCATCAGAAGCCGAAGTTCCAGTTTCAACCAAACACTCCGCATAACTCAATAAAACATCAGCATACCGCATAATACGATAATTATTACGTGCGAAATAGTCTTCACGTTCACGATAGTAAGAAGTATTGTATTTGCGAATATAACAATCCTCTGTATCCTGTCCCCACTCATCAAACCATTGTGACGCATCTTCATTGGCATAGTATTTTTTTGACTGATCAGGAAAATCATCTCCAAAATGTTTATAAAGAATACTATTGTATAAACGCAAGTCATTTCTGCCATCAACCCTTCTCTCTTTCAAGAACTCATCTACTAGCCAACGACGCGCTTTACCATCGCCCCAACCCGTACCATGAGTGCCACCGGGTGCATAAAACTGAGTACGCTGGAAACCAAAGGCCATACTGGCATCATTGCCTGTGCCCCCCTTATTTTGATCATCAAACTGAATTTCAAATATTCCCTCCTGATTATTTTCATTCAAATCGGTAAAATTGTCTTCACGGTTATCAAGCAAACCATACAAAGAGCCTTCCCTATCAATCAGCCATTGCAACTGTTCTTTGGCCCTATCATATTTATGTTGTTGCATATAAGCCTTGCCCAACAAAGCTTTAGCAGCACCTTTTGTCGCTCTGCCTAAATCTGCCGCATCCCATGCCTCCGGCAAATTCTCCATTGCAAACGTAAGGTCTTTTTCTATCTGATCCCAAATTTCCTGTTCTGAAGCGTCCTTAGGTATGTAATCAGCATTTTGAGGTTCAAGAACTAATGTCCCTTTCTCCCACAAAAGATTTATCTGAAAATACCACAGAGCACGCAAAAAGGAAGCCTGTGCTAAAAGTTGGTTCTTTTGAACCTCATCCATTTCAATCGCAGGCACATTAGCCAAAACCTGATTACAACGAAAGATCCCTACATAAAAATGCTCCCAATGTACCTTATTACCCTCATAGAAATCATAATTATTATAAAGAAAACGCGTCCAGTCACCTAATTCTATCCAAGGAGACGAACTCCATCCTTCATCTGATGACAGATCGTAACGAAAAGACAACCAACGCATCCAAGTCCCTTCTTTATATAAGAAACTGTAACAAGCATTTACTCCAGCTTTTGCATCATCCGCCGATTTCCAAAAAGTAGTATTGGTTACTTCATTCGGATTTTCTATATCCAATAAACTTGAGCTGCATCCAGTAGCACACAAAGCCAAGACACCAGCAAATAAAAATCTATATATTTTCTTCATATCAGTATACTAATTTATAAGTTAAAAGGTCAAATCCAAGCCAAACATAACAGAACGAGTATTAGGATATGAAAAACTATCCGTTCCACTATTCCAAATATTAGTGTTTATAAAATCAGGATCAAGCCCGGAATAGCCTGTAAAAGTGAGCAGATTACTACCGGTAGCATAAAAACGAAGTTTGTCAATACCCAAATTCTTCAACCATTCCTTTTTAAGATTGTATCCGATAGAAATATTTTTCAGTCTGAAATAAGAACCGTTTTCAAGGAAACGATCCGCATCCCATGAATTACGTTGGTCACCATAAATTATACGTGGCGTATCAGAATTCTGATTTACCTGATAAGGTTCTTCTCCCTTCTTGAAGCGAAGATAATTGGAATTGTCCGAGAACAAACGTCCTTGCCATTTGGATACATTATAAATTTTATTACCAAATTGCCCATTCCACATCATACTGAAATCAAAGTCTTTCCATTCAGCATTCAAGACCAATGACATTTGCATCTTTGCCCACGGACTTCCGCAAAATTGACGGTCATCCGCCGTAATCTGTCCATTATTATCCGTATCAATATATTTCACATCACCTAATTGCGGACGTTTCCCGGAAATCATAATAGGTTCGCCATCAGGAGTTACATAATTATCTATTTGTTCTTGTGTTTTAAAAATCCCATCGGTTTTATACAAAAAGAATTCTGCCAACGGACCATTCAATCTCGTTCTTGCCTGACCTGAATCAATAAAAGGTTTTTCATATCCTAAACTTAATACTTTATTACTCAAAGTTGTAATATTCAACAATGCACCATATTTGAAATCTGAAACTTGATCTTTCCACCCCAAGCTCAATTCAAATCCACGATTGCGCAAACTAGCCGCATTTGCTTTAGGTGCCCCTTCTTGATTACCGGTAGAGATGGCAATAGGCATTTCCGTCAAAACATCCTTAGTCTTTGAATGATAATACTCGGCACTGAAAGTCAAACGTGAATTGAGAAAACTAGCGTCAAAACCAATATTTACGGTTTCTTTGGTTTCCCAAACAAGATTGGTATTCACTAATTTTACTTGAGTGGCTCCAGGTACAATAGCTCCACCAAATACCGTCACAATGCTTTGATTAATAGTACCAACATAATCCCAATCACCGATAGAAGCATTACCCAAACGCCCCCAATTTCCCCTGATCTTCAAATCATCAATCCAAGGTACCTTAAAGAAACTTTCCTTAGAAATTCTCCAGGCAGCGGAAACAGAAGGAAAATTACCCCAGCGATTTTCCTTAGCTAAACGAGAAGTACCATCCCGACGGAAAGTAGCTGTCAGATAATATTTGTCATCATAAATATAATTAACACGTCCCAAATAAGAGATCATGGCATTCTCACTAATACTATTAGTATTCTGTTGGTTACTTTGTCCAGCATTTAACACTGTCAGATAATCACCATTACCTAACATAGGAAAATTAAGACGGGAAGCCCATAACCCCTCCCACTCATGATGTTGGTAAGTAGTACCTAATACTGCATCGACATGATGTTTTCCAAAATCCTTGTTAAAATTCAACGTGTGCTCAATCAGCATATTATAAGTATTATCACGTGCTTTCTGGCTCTCCGGATCACGATGTTCCTGATTTTGTTGCCAATTACCTTCACCACGAAACCATGAATTTTCTATAGAAATACAAGTCAACGCCCCCACTTGAACTTATAAGAAAGAAACTACGAAAGGTTTAG
>ENA-OQJW01000036-OQJW01000036.1-human-gut-metagenome-genome-assembly--contig:-NODE-36-length-22171-cov-4.081473_pt1 | contig 22171 bp, 27 predicted proteins | sample MGYA00242619_ERZ504786 | MGnify/ENA primary metagenome ERZ504786 (study PRJEB26092, sample SAMD00036357) | human gut metagenome | host: Homo sapiens | study: EMG produced TPA metagenomics assembly of... | reverse complement strand
CAACAACAGTGGTGGCTAGACTAATTAAAAGTAACTTTTCCGATATAATAAATATAATTGTATGTAAGCAAGGAAGTGACAAGATGCAAATTGCAATCTGTGATGATGATAAGTCTATAGGATTGATATTAGAAGAAAAAATAAAGAAATTATTACCGGATGCAGTAATAGAAAAATATTTATCTGGTGATGAATTGATTGCAAGTGGTTGTGAGCCGGATATTCTATTTTTGGATATTCAGATGCCAGGAATGGATGGAATGGAAACGGCAAGGATTCTGCGTCAGAAAAATGAAAGAATGGTATTGATATTTGTAACTGCTGTGGAGGAGTATGTTTTTCAGGCATTTGATGTTGCAGCATTTCATTATCTGGTGAAACCGTTTTCAGATGAAAAATTTGAGGAAGTTGTGAAACGTGCAGTCAGAAGCATTGAAAAATATTCTGAAAATCAATCGGATGAAAAATACATGATGGTGCAGTCCGGAGGAAGCCATATGAAAGTGTTTTTGAAGGATATTGTGTATGCCGAGGTATATAATCGAAAAGTCATTATCCATACACGGGATACGAATATTGAATATTATGGAAAATTGCAGGAACTGAGTGAAATTGCGGGAGCAGATTTTTTTCGTACACACAGAGCCTACCTCGTACATTTCAAATATGTTCAGAAATATGATGCAAATTGTGTGACGATGGAAAATGGAACTGCATTGATTGCAAAACAGAATTATTCTGAGTTTGTAAAACAATATTTGAAATATAATCAGAGGAAAGGAAAAGAAATCGGATGAGTTTGGTAGAAAAATGCTGGATGGTTACATCGAAAATTTCTGTTATTGCACTCCTTATGATTACAGGAATCTATTTTGGAAAATTTGTTTGTCCCTATATAAAAAAGAAAAAAGGGGCTGTGGCAGTCAGTATTGTTTATATTACGATTATGCTTGTTTTATATATGATTCCGCCACAGATTGATAATTTTTCCGCATATCTGATTGGAGTTATAGCAGCGTTTCTTGCAATGTATATAGAGGACAGAAGAAATATATATCAGAAAATATTTCTTGCAATTACGTTCTTTTCGATCCGATGGTTAACGGTTGCAATGGCAGCCAGACTTGATGATCTTGTTACAAAAGCACTTGTATTTCGGAATATGAGTGCAGAAAAAGTGTGGTTGCAATACGGACTATATGTTGGAACCAGAGTTTTGGATATTGTACTTTGTATTGCTTTTATTGCGGTTGCAATAGGACTGATCAATAAAGCGTATATATACAAAAAAGATGAAATGAGCGTCAAAGAGATGGTAATGCTTATTATACCTTCACTTGTAGGCGTCACTGGGTATGGCATTTTACAATATTATCTCATGATATACGAAAGAGATACTGGAAAGAACTTGATTGATACATATGGATTTTATGGAGCTTTAAGCTTTTTACACTATCTGATTTCCATAGTTGCTATTCTTGTTGTGATTGTAATGTTTCAAAACTGGAAAGAGATGCAGGAAGAACAGCGGGGACAAGAGCTGGTATTAAATCAGATCAGTGACATGAAAAAGCATATCGAGGAAGTCGAAAAGTTGTATCGGGATATCCGCTCCATGCGCCATGATATGGGAAATCATATACAGACACTGGAACATCTGGTGGCACATAATAATATGGATGATGCTACAGAATACTTGGAACATCTGAAAAATGAATGGGACGAGGTATCTCCGGAAATAAAGACAGGAAGTCCGGTAATTGATGTCATTTTGATGGAAAAGCTGAGAGAAGCAAAAGAAAGGCAGATTCGGTTTCTGTCGGATTTTCATTATCCGCAGAATACGAAGTTAAATGCATTTGATTTGAGTGTGATCATGAATAATGCCTTGAATAACTGCATGGAAAATGTAAGTGGAGATGATCCGTATATCAGCATTTCTTCTTTTCGGAAAAACAGTATCTTTATGATAACCATAAAAAACAGTTTTGGGGGTCAGCTTAATTTTGGTGATAGCGATTTGCCAGAAACAACCAAATCTGGGAGGGAACATGGAATGGGTTTGAATAACATTCGCCGGGTTGCCAGAATGTATATGGGAGATATATCTTTGGAGCAGGGAAATGAGGAAGTAATCCTTAGCATTATGATGCAGGTAGAATAAAGAAATAAATTGGCACTATGTATTTTGTAAATTACAGAAATTACAGAAATATGTAGTGCTTTTTTTGCGCAGGTAGCGATGAAAATATGTTGCTTGCAACAATATTTGAGGAGCACTGCGACAGTCTGAAAAGCATTTTCAGACTGCTTCACAACGAAAAAAGGGCGGTTCACAACATCACAGTTTATTGTGAAGAAAGATATGCCGAAAGAAAAAATAAAGAGAAATCATGTTATACAGATTTTCAGGAAACGGATTTCAGAGTATTAGCTCAAGGAGGATAACGAAATGATGAAAATTAATGGATTTAACGGAACGAATACGCAGACAGGAGCAATGGGAATGGCACAGGCGAATGATTCTGTGAGTAAAAATATTCAGAATCAGATTGCAAATGCACAGCAGAAATTGCAGGACTTATCATCAAATGAAGAACTGTCATTAGAGGATAAGATGAAGAAACGTCAGGAGATACAACAGGAAATTACAAATCTCAATCAACAGTTAAGACAGCACCAGATTGAACAGAGAAAGGAACAGCAGAGTAAAAAATCATCTATGGATGATATGGTGGCTGGTACAAAAAATACATCTGCAAAGAAAGGAACAGGCCTGTCACAGGCAGGTATGCGGGCAATGATTTCCGCAGATTCATCTATGAAGCAAGCAAAAGTGCAGGGTAGTATGGCAACACAGATGGAAGGAAGAGCCGGTGTGCTTGAGTCTGAAATCAAGCAGGATGCTGGAAAAGGTAATACCGAAAAGAAAGAAGAAGAACTGGCAGATTTGCAGGCAAAAGCGCAGTCTGCAACAGCATCACAGATGTCTTCACTTTCAGATGCAAATAAATCTATGGAAGAAGCAGCAAAGGCAGACAACCGTACAGATGCAGCAGAAACAAAGAAGGATCAAACGCAGAAAGCAGAGAATACACAGGAAAATGCAGATACGGCAACAGATGCATCAGAGAATGCAGATGTTAAAACAGAAACAGCAGAAACAATAAAAAATCCAGCATCAGAAAGTGGACAGTCGGTAGTATATACACCGATCGATATACGTTTATAGTTCGGAAAGGAGGCTGGTGTTATGTCAGAAATCAAAAGTTTTAGTGATTATACAAGTAAATATAACAGCAATGTAGATTTTTCAGCGTTGTTTAGTGGAACGTCAGATAGTTCATCAGTAGGCAATACAAATATGCTTTCTGATTATGCTGCAATCAAAAATGGAAGCTATGGAAAACTTATGAAAGCATATTATGCAAAACAGGATGCTGAAAAATTATCGGGAAAAGGTGATACTTCACAAAAACTTACCTTGATGAAAACAAGTGCAGATTCTCTGAAAAAATCAGCAGATGCTTTGAATGACTCTTCTCTTTGGGAAAAAAAGAAAATAAAAAAGAAAGATGAAAAAACGGGGGAAGAGATTGAGGTAGAGGATTATGACTGGGATAAAATCACCAAGGCAGTAAAATCTTTTGTTGAAGATTATAATGATGTAGTTAAGGAAGCCGGAGAATCTAATACAAAGGATGTATTGCGAAATGCTTCATGGATGACTGGAATGACAGACAAAACAGTAATATGCTTGCCAAAATAGGTATTACCATAGGAAAGGAAACAAGTTGGAATTAGATGAGGATGCTTTAAAGCAGGCAGATATCAGTTCGCTGAAAACGGTCTTTACAGGATATAATTCTTTTGTAAGCAAAATATCGCAGAAAGCAACTGGTATATCGAATGCTGCAAACCGGGCGAGTGCAACCTATACAAATAATGGTACGTACTCTAAGACGGATTCTTCTTTGACATCGAGCAAGATAGATAAAGAAGTATAAAAAGTGTGGACTAACTTAGGGAGGTTGCTATGAAAGTTCAAGGAAATAGGTATATTAATAATCCTGAGATGATAAAAAATAAGGTCGAGAAGAAAACAACTGTTCCTCAGAATATTATTTCGGAGGATGATGTGAAAATCAGTGATTCAGCAAGAAAGTTAGTTGAGACTGCTCGTAATAAGGTATCGGATTTTCATACAATGCATTTTTCATCTATTAATGGAGAAATAATAGAGATACCAGCAGAATATAAATGTGAAAATTTATTCAAATTAGATTTGAAAGCAACTTCCATTTCTGGAGAACAAAGTGCGTTTGAAGGCTGTTCGGAAAATCAGTCAGAGGTTTTTGAAAAATGGCTGGACGAAAATGCTTCTGAATATTTGACAGAAGATGAAATGAAAGATTTAAAAGAGAAGATTAATGCAATGACAGCAGATGTAGATTCTTTGAATGCTCAGGAGGGATATAGAGGAACTTCTTATGAATCTGTATTTTTGTTAAGTGCAAGTGAAGCGGGGCTAAGAAAAGTAAATGAAATGTATGTTCCAGAGCAATTACAAGCAGGTTTTTCAGACATGATTGACGAATATGTTCATTTTAATGATTCAGCACGTAATTCCATCATGGAGAGAATGACACCAGATTACATGGTTGTTGGAATTGGAAGCAAAACAGAATCTTATAAGTACAAGTCAGAAATAATCTCAGATGAGACAGCTTTTTATACAAATGAGAAGAAAGAGATAAGTGGTATCTGCAATCAGTTTTTAAATGGTAAAACAGATCAAAAATTATTTTGTAATGAGATGAAAGACCGTTTAAATGATTACTATGGAAGCAGGTATGAATTAAGGAATCAGCCAGAAGCTGTTGAAGGCAGAGTAAGTAATATGTTGAGTAAATTACAACATATGTATGCACTTTAGGATTATGATGGAAATATGCAATGGTTATTGCTGAGTGTCAAAATTCAAAAGATGATATCAGTATGGTGGTTTGCAAATAAAGTTACATATCATATTGATGCTGAGAGAAATCCAACAGGTAGCATAGTTGGAAGAACTTCAAATAATGAAGAAAGGAGTTACCATAAAATGGAGGTATCAAATAATTATAGCACAGCAAAATTATGGGGCACTTCGGATAAAAAAGTTTCTAAATCTTCTGAAAAAAACAAATGGAAATTAACGGATTCTTTAAAAGAGAAAATTGTTGAACTGGCAAAAAAAGATGCACAGGACAACGTATATATGGGAAATGCGTTTATGAATTTGCGTAAGATGGAAGTAAGCAAAGTGGCACCGAACAGGGCAGCCTTAATTGGAAAATTTAATCAATCAATGAATTCCGGCAATATGTCCGCAATGAAAGAAGTTGAAAAAGCTGATAAAAAATGGCTCTGTATTTTGTTCGGGATACCATATGAGGCAGAGTTTCAGGGAGAGGGAACAGGATCAGCAGCTCATGTATATAACGAATGTGGTGAAGAAGTTCTGACATATACAGAGGGAGTAGGCTGGCAAGAAAAGGAAACAAAAGCAGAGTCACAGGTACATTCGGCGTTAAAAATCGACGTATTATGAGGCTTTTTGTGATGCAAGAAAAGCATTAAACAGTGAACAAAGAACTGGTGGTATGAATGAAAATATAATGTCACAAGACAATTTGATATGAAAGCGTAAAGAGCGTGCGATTAAAATAATGGTTTATAAATAGGAGTGTTGTAAATCAGCAGATATCAAATCTGTTTTCAAAGAATGGTACTTTTATTGCAGAGGATGGTACAGATTTACTGGCATTGTTTAAGGAAAAATACTATTCTGATGATCACAGTGATTGGACTTATTATAATTCAGATTATTACTATCAATGCAATGACACCAATGCGGCATTGAGAGAATCTGCCTGGAAAATGACGGAAAAATGGGAATTGGGCGGGATTGACTGTGATGAAATCGAAGCAAATTCCAGCCTTACGTTAGACGGTGGTTTTGATTTTAACAGTATATGGAATTCGGATTTCAGAAATCAGGTCGGAAGGCGAAATCCGTAATGTATGGGATTTAATGGAAGATTATTATTCGGATACTAAAGACAATTCTAAAGTCAAAAATTTCCTGAGTAATATGTCTGTATTTACACGATGGTATTCGTATGAAACAGGAATCAATGACAGATTCGGTGATTATTGAGATAGTGAAAGATTAGGATAATCCGATATATATAAGGAGGTTTGTGATATTATGAATATATTTTTTAACAGCCGAATAAATGCTAATCAGTCATTGCTTAATGTTCTGTTTGGTCAACAACAAAAAGCGGCAAGCAGTCAAAACACTGGTTGTAGAGGCACAAGAGATACTTTAACGATAAGTGCATCAGGAAAGGAAAAACTGACAAAAAGTACAAGTGGAAGAACACATAATACAAGTATTGATAGCAGCATTGACTTAAAGTCCTATATAGCTTCAGCAAAAAAAACGAATCAAGAGATCATTGAGAATGCAGGAACACAGATTAATGCGAAAACAAGTGAATATATGAGTACAGGTAAAGCATTTAGGGCAGCATTAACGGAAAAGTATTCTAAGCTTGCTGCAGAAGCAAAAACACATTCTAACCCTGAAAATTATATTCATTCCAAGTATTTTGATAAGAGTTCAGAGTATTACGAGACTAATCTGACTGATACAGAACGTAGGATTGCATATAATTATGAGATGCAGATGTGCCGGACAGGAAAGATAAATGGTGTAAATTATCAGGATTCTTTGTTCAGGGGAATTGAAGTGGACGGCGACAGTGTAGATTCGGATAAAATCCAATTTGAAAGAGCATTGGTAAATTCGCAGATTTCAAATATTTTAAAGCAGGCTGGTGTAGACACATCTTCTATTACGGAAGATTGTATTTTTACTGTCGATCCATACAGTTACGAGATAACGGTAGATGGCGTGGATGAAGAAACAAAGGTGTTGATGCAGGATGCCTTAAATGTAGGAGATAACGGAAAAAACCTCTATAAGCATATATATTATTGTTCAACACAAGATGGCTGTGAGAGTTCTCAGATAACAAAGGAATCAAAAATGAAATACGAAGCATATCATCAAGTTTATAGTTATACAGGATATGAATTAGATAAACTTGAGGAAAAAAACGGGACATATTATACGGAGTCAGGAGAGAATATATTAGACTTAGTGGATAAGGCTGTTGAAGATTCTGGAAAAGTTCCGAAAGAGTTCAAGCAGCAAATGAAGAATTGGATACATGACCTGGTTTCAACTATGTCAACTAAAGGATGGAACAATGTGCCGGATATGACTTTAAGCATTTTATATGGAAAGAGTGGTTTAAAGGACATGAATCAGTTGATCACATATCAATATGAAGCTGATAGTACAAACAGGCAATGGTATTCTGTACTTTAGAAATATAATATTTTTGAAAAAATATAGGGAAGTGTGTCAAGTATAGTAATATAGTTTTTTAGATAAAATATATGATTCGAAATTTTTAAATTAAAAAATAAACAATAGAGGGAGGGAAAGCGTTTTAATAATGAATCTATATAAATCAAAAAACTATAAAATAAAGAACTATGAACAGAAAGGAATTATTCATGAAAAAGAGAAAAATAGCAACAATATTATTGGCAGCATGTTTGCTGTTAGGAAATGTCTCAGTAGCGAATGCGGCAAGTATTGATAATGGCAATAAAGTACATTTCAATACAGAAGATAACGACACGGATTTAACATTATTACAATCGAAAATTGCAACCGAAGAAGTGACTTGTGACTTTACGGATGCAACAAATGATGGAGCAAGTGCATATGCAGATACAAGAAGGGTGTCAAATAAATATATGTGGAGTGCAAGCACGATGGAATATAATTTCTCTGATCAGAAATGGACATCGAATACAGAAATTTTTAGTACATATGCAAAAACATCAGAAGGGTTTGTAATGTCTGGTTTCTTACTGAATCCAAAAGGTCAGAGCAACTATAATTCGGCATTAAGAGAGGGGTATCTGAATGATTCTGCATATGATGAAAATCAGGGACATTATTATCAATGTGTTGTTTCGGATGAGGACTGTAATAATATTACATTTATGTTAGAATCTAATGTTAATGTATTTATTTTTGACAATGATATAAATTTAATATATCGTTCATCGGATGAGGCGGGAGTTACCAGTTATTTTGACAGATATTATTCAACAACTAAAACGATTGCAGGAACGTCGAATAAGGTAATTAGTTTAGGTCTTATTGATGGAAATTATTATATTGTTTTTAAGGTAAAAGATGCAACAGCAACTACCGGTTATCATTATGGATATTATGCTGGACAACCATTGCCAATAGCACAAACAACAACCTTTTCGGATCTTACACATTATACAACAATAAAGTGGAATCGAAGCTCATCTAGCCAATCAGCAAGTACGCAAACATTGACCATTAATTGTCCTAGTGGAAGTGAAGATGAGTATGCATTGACAGGTGTGAAATTTTCGGATAAATCAAAAGCATTTGCTAATAATACATACGCATCAAGCATTGACTATTATTATACGCCAGCAACTGCTAGTTATTCAAAAAAACTAGCACAAACAGGTGGTTGGTGGAGTGACTTGGTTGACAATAATCCACCATCAGGATCAATTGATGGAAACTATGCAACATCTGTTACAGTACATTGGGTAAGTGGTATTTCTTATGTAAATGCTAGTTGCACTACAATGACACAGATGACATTGGATTATTTAGTTCCTTTCGGAATAATAGTGGGCTAAATATTTAGAAAGATAAATAAATTACGGATGGTATTTTTATACAATCCGTGGATTCCAAGAGGTGACGATAAGATGGGACACTATGTACATTATATAGGTGGCGGAATAGTAGATAGTAAAATATATGAGACAGGAAATGCAGCAAAAAGTTTTAAATCGCCGATGAAAGAATTAAATGAGCAAACGGTGTTAATAGAAAATGCCAAAACAAATAAGAATGATAGTTATCATCAGCATACGAAATACGATGATCAGGTAGATCGCTATTACAGTACATATGATATAGGAACATTGTTGCATAATAATGAAAGTTATTTAGAGGGAACAATCGATTCAAAATATGATGTAGATTACTATTCTTTTTCTTATCCGCAAAAAAGTTTTTACTCTAAAATGGGTATATCTTCAGAGATAACGATTTCATTGGAAAGCAAGAATAGTCAGGCATATAATTTAGTATTGTACGATTTATATGGCAATCAGATTGGAATAGCGACAGATGATGGACATGGTAATAAACAGCTTACGGTACCTAATTGGGACTGCGTTACATCAGATTATGTGATCAGAGTAGAAAATTCCAATATGACATCGGATTCCGGGGAAGGTTCCTATAGAATAAAAATTACGGAAACGAAAAACAGGGATACTTCAAGTAGTAATGTGCAGCACTCACAAGAAATAGCAAATGCAGATAATTCAGAAGAAAAAAATGCAATAAAGCAGAAATATGAAAAAACATATCAAAGCGAAATTGACAAATTACATCAGATGCAATTTGAAGCGTTGCCGGAAGATGAAAAATATTCGGGAACGGATAGTGTAGAAGAATTATTAAATAAGATGAAAAAGGGGGAGCAGTTAAGTGTGTCGGAAATGGCATATGTGAAAATATTTGCCAATTTATCTGATTATGAGAGAGCAGAGAAGTCGAATTATATAAAAAACGATTTTTATGCAGAAATAGAAAGAATAGCAAATGAAAAAGGAATTGAACTGCCAGATACATCATGGAAAATTGAAATAGATGTATCTGGAACTATTACGATTAACGGGGACATTACAGAAGAAAACAAAGAACAGATAAAAAATATGATATCGGAAAATTTTGCTGATGATATGTGGGAAAAATATATTCAGACAGCAGATATTTCTAACACACAATATAGATTAGTAAATGCTTACTATGAAGTGGAACAGTTCATTCAGAAAGCAACAAATGGACAGTATTCATTTGACGATATAAACGTAGATGACAATGGGAAGATTACCGGACTTCCAGAGAAAATGTGTAAAATAATGAACTCCCAGGAAGCCAATGCGAAATATGAGGAAATACGAGATAATATCTATATGCTGACGGATTATAAAAATCAATATGGATTGGAGGATATTCTTGCATTTAAGGCAGGGTATAATATTTCGGACTCTGAGGTAAGTACTGTGGGTACATCTGGCAATAATAGTGTTATGGATAATGCAGGATACTATAAAAATATGAAAACTATAATATAATGATAGAACCTAATAGAAATGGCGGGTTTAAAAGACATGAATCAGTTGATTACATATCAGTATGAAGCTGATAGTATGGACAGACAATGGTATTCTATACTGTAGCAATATAATTTGGGGGGAAAATATAGGAAATGTGCCGTCAAGATGATGGCACATTTTCTATATATATGATATTTATTTAGAGCCTATTTAGATAATATGCAGAGTACTTTATATTTATTTAATGGAAAAATAAAAATTACCGATATAGTAGGAAGATAGGAAGAAGGTGAGTAATATGCTGGAAATTGCTGTTTGTGATGACGATATAGCAGATCTTGAGTGTGCAGTGACTATGCTGCATAAGATTTTTACAAGTCAAAAGATTGCTTATCATATTGAGCAATTTGCGTCTGCAAATCAAATGCTTGAAAATATCAGCAACATTGATATCGGAATTTTAGATATTTCGATGGAAGAACTGAATGGTATTAAACTGGGGAGAAAATTAAAGGAAAAATTTCCGGATGTGAAATTAGTGTATATTACGAGTTATGAAGAATATTGTATGCAGGTCATTAACGAAGTTCACGCATTTTCATTTCTATGTAAGCCATTGGAATATGATAAATTGGAAACGCAGATGTTGGAACTGCTGGATCAACTGCCGGATACCGGAGCAGAAAAGGATTTTTATAAAGTGACGGACAGCAATGGGAAAGAGTATCTGTCGATTAAATTGAAACTCAGGGACATTTTATATTTTGAATACATAAAAAGATCAAGAAAAGTACTGATAGCGTTGTCTGATATCACATATGAGTATGACTGCATTTTTGAAAAACTGGTTGAGGAACTGCAGCCCTATGATTTTGTTGTGAATTGCAGAGGAAATCTGGTTAATTTAAGGCATATTGAAAAAATAAAGGGTTTTATTATTTATATGGATAATGGAAAAGAACTCCAGATTGCGCAAAAGAGAAGCAGCGATTTTAGAGAAGAAGTAAATAAATTTTTGCAGAAAAATTCATAGGAGAAACGATGAATACGATTTTACTGATATTATGTAATGCTCTTTCCTGTTTTATCATAAGTACCATACTGTTCCAGTTTATGAATGGAAAGTATAAAAAGAGTAGTCAAAGTAGATATGTATATATTGTGATCGAGACTGTCACAGTGATTTTTACAACCTGTATCAATATGCTCAATCATTCCATATTAAATCTGGTGGTCTGGGGCGTGTTGACGGGGGTGATCGCATATGCTCTGTATTATGAGGATATGGATAAACCGTTAAGACGTATCATTGAATGTGAGGCATTGATATTTTGCATATCTGTTTGTGAATCATTAGGAGTGATTCTTTTACAATGTATTTTGCAGGCAGCAGATATAAAAAAATGTGAATGAAACGATGCTTTACTGCCTTGAGGTAACATTTTCAAAAGTAATACTTATTTTTTTGTATTATACATTCATAAACAGGTTTGTGAAAAAGAGCGATATTCCTTATGCAAAGACAAGGTACATCATGTATGGAATTATACTCCTATACAATCTGATTAACATGGGTGTAATTGTAGAGAATTTTAAAAATGGAGAAGAAAATTATTTATGTGCAGTCAATATGGGGTGTATTGTTCTGGCAGATCTATACCTTTTATATTTTGTTAAAATGGCAGATGAAAAGAACTATTATGAAAAGCAGCTCATCGCTTTAGAGCAACAGGCAAAGGTACAATACGAATACTATTTGACGCAGACAAAAAAATATGATCAAACCGTCCACATATTACATGATGTAAATAAGCATATTAAAGCAATCGAAGGATTATATGGTGCAGAGCAGGGGAATACGGCAGGAGAATATGCAGCGGAAATCAGAGAACTGTTAAAGCCGCTCATTCCGGTTCAATACACAGAAAATCCGATCTTGAACATTCTTCTTACCGATAAAGAATCCGTTATGAGGGAAAAAGGTATTTCAGTAACCATAAAGGTGGATAATGTGAATCTGAATTTCCTTGCACCAATCGACATTACAACTATTTTTGGAAATTTATTAGATAATGCGATTGAGGCAGCAGAGAAGCTGGAAGGAGAGAAATATATTTCGATTAAGATTGGCTCATACCATAAAATGATAGCTGCCAGCATCGAAAATAACTGCGGAGAGGTAAAGTGGAAAAATGGTTTTCCGGTATCAGCGAAAGGAAAAGGCGGTGGAATAGGACTGCTGAATGTTCAGAGCAGTGTAAAAAAATATGATGGAAATTTAATATTGAAAAGTGATGGAAATAAATTTATTGCTGAGTTATTCCTCAATTCATAAAAAGAGCATTCGTGCTCTTTTTTGGTAAAAAGTCTTACTTCGTGCAAAAAAATCGTACTTGGTGCAGAAAAGGTAAAATATTAGAAGTGGGTTGTCGATAGAAAAAGAAAAATAAAGCGGATGATAGATATAAAAAATTTAATGATGGGAGGTTTCGATTATGTCAAGAATTACGGACTACGGTTTTTTATTTCAAACGACATTTGGAACATCAAAAACAAATTTAGTCAACAATATTCAGTTGTCCCAAATGAACAGCAGTTCTGTACAGAAACAATTAAAAGCAGCAGGGATCGACACAAACAGTAAAAAGTATAAAGCAGCACTGAGTGAGATGATGAAAAATGGAAACGGTGCAATGTTTACAAATGTTCAGGCAATTAAGAACCTGATGAGCCAGTATGACAAAAATGGAGACTGGATTGATCCGAATACCGGATTAACAGGACTTGCTGTAACGGATGAGAACAGAAACAGTTATAAACATATCATTTCTATTCCAGAGAGCAGCCGGGAAGAAATGTTTGAACTGGCAAAGAAAGAATTCTTAAATGAAAACGGTACTTTAAATGGTGATACTACCAAAAGGGAGAGTGTATATAACAATTTATACAGAAAAATGGATAAGGATGACCGCTTATCAGCAGGCTGGACAATGGAACAATATGAACATCAATACAGACAGGCATTTGCAGAAGCAGCAAAAGCCGCTGATCCTACATGGAAAGCGGGTAAACCAATACCGGCTGGTGCATTGGATGGTATTACAAGAGAGTCTGTTGAGAGTGGCAAGAAGTCAGTAGATATAAAAATATAGGATGTTTTTATGCGGTATATATTTCATTTATGCAATGTTGGACTTTATGTGCGTAATATGGTTGTTTGATGAGATGGGACTGGGAGAGCAAGTTATTTTATCCTATAAAGGAAATAGAGGAATTGAGCAAATTGTTAACCATGAAAAATGTTTAGTCATATAGAAAAAATTTTGATCTGATTGGAGGAACAGAAATATGTATATTGGTTCTGGTCTGAATACCGTATCTTCATTGTACGGTCAACAAAAAGGTAATCAAATGAAAACTCCTGCATCTGGGGAAAAGACATTTTGTACGGTTGAAACACCAAAGGTATATCAGATATTCACAACAGATAATATGTTGTGGACGGGAGGTAATGGTACCGGTCTTTCTTATTGTCTTAAATATGCGGATGATTCGACGGATGAAAATCCTGTGGTGTTAGCGAAAGGTGTGGATGAAAACGGGAAAGAGTTTGAGCAAAGAATTTATATCAATGACGTTAATCCATCAAATGCTACAGTAGTCGAAATGCGTGCATTGGAGGCACATTACAAAGTGGAGAAGCAGGGAGGTTTCACGTCTCTGCCGCTTGAAGCTGGTAATATGGGACTTAACGACAGAAGAGATTTTATCTCAATGTTCAAAAAAAGCATAGAAGATTTAAACAAATTGGGAAGGTTTGACTTATCGTTGCTTTGGACGAAAAGTATGGATACATATCTTAATTTGCCAAATGCAAATAGTAAGTATAAATAGTGCTTAGTCATTTGAACATAGGAAAAAAAGAGAACTTGGATTACATATCATATTGAGGCTGAGAGAAAGCCAACAGGTGACACAGTCGGAAGAACTCCGGATAATGAAGAAAAAATGTGGAAAATAAAATGAAAAAAGTTTATCGATAGGGTTTCAGTATGATTCACATGATACAGATTATAAGGTAGGTGGTATAGTATGGTTACTGTAAATAATTCTGACTATTATAATAACATTCCAGCTGGCAGGGATTTAAACAACCTGCCCAATAATTCCAACACTGGTACAACTGTAGGTTATCAATATGATGGACTTACCGAGGAAGATCGTTTCGTACAAAAAGTTTTGCAGGAGCATTATGATAAAGTGTACAAAGAAAATTTGTCTCATTCTGATCCGATGACATATATCGAATCAAAATATTGTGATGTGACCTCACCTAATTTTTGCTCATATATGACAGAAGATCAGCGTTCCATAGCTTACCGCAATGAGAAAAGAATGTTACAAACAGGAGGAAAATATTCGGCTGGATTTGCCCGGTATGATTATGCATTAAGAAATTACAAGGATGTATATACAGGAGGTTCAAGAAGTGTTGGTTATGTACGCAATACTGACAGGGAAAAACAGTATGCCAGAAGTGTTGTAAATCAGCAAATTTCAAATCTACTTTCAAAGAATGGGATATCAATATCAAAACAGGCAGATTTGGTATTTTCTATTGATCCATATACATATCAATTAACAGTGTCGGGAAATGCAGATAGAGACATATTATCGCAGATAGAAAAATTACTGAATGAAGGGGATAATGCGAAAAATATATGGACACATGCGTGGATTTGTATGCATGATGCAGACAATGAAATTGTTAATTCGCAGGCAAATATGACAAAGGCAAACCAATATTCTTTATGGCATGAAGTCTATGAGACAACAGGGTATGATGCACGCAATGCGACATATAGAAATGGTACTTTTATTGCAGAGGATGGCACAGATTTACTTGTCTTGTTTAAGGAAAAGGCTAAAAATGGCGCAGGGTATGAACTTTATTCTAATAGATGGTTGGAATATGCTAAGAATGGATGGAAAAAAGAAAATGATTTAGTATTGAAAATAGGCTTTGACAGCAGTGGGTTGTATGATATAGGGCAGGAAAGAGGGTATGGAGCAACGCAGAATATGTGGATAAAAGGTATTAGTCAAAGTATATTTGAAGCTAGCGTGTAATCAATATTATATTGATTCTGAGAGAAATCCAACAGGTGGCATAGTTGGAAGGACTCCGAATAATGAAAGGAGATATGTTAATATGGCAGTTACAGGAATAGGAACATATGCGTCATATACGAATAGTTATGGCAATACACAAAATGCTGGAAACAAAACGGGCAGGACATATAAGAATGCTCATGAATATAAGAACTATTTAACACAAAAATACGAATGTTTACGAAGCAGGGATTATTCCGTAAATATAAACAGTTCTCTTTTGTCAAAGGCTATGGGAGATGAAAAGACAAAACAATGGTTGGAGTACAATTTATCGCTAATACCAAAAACAATAGAACAGTCAAGAGCTTATGTGGCAGCAAGAGGAGCAAAGATACTGAGTTATAGTATTACTATAAATGGATATGATAGCATGAGTTCTGTAATGTGTACTCAAGATGAAGTTGATCCGAGAACAGAAAAAGCAAGGAAAGAACTTGAAGAAAGACTCGAGAAAAGGAAAGCAGAAAAGAAAGAGACAGAGGAAAGACTGGAAAAACAGCGTGCCGAAAAACAGGAGCAGGAAGAACGGCAATATAATCTGAAAATTGATGGAAAAGATGTAGATGACCTGACAGGAAAAATGGTGGAATTGCTAGGTACTTCAACTTCTATAGGAGTGACAGAAAATGGAGTTTCGGCATTTGATGCTTTGGCATAGGAACTTTGATATGAAACCGTAAGGTGTGCAATTAAAATAATGACTTATGCTAGAACATAAAATAGACAAAAATAAATTTGTTGATTTTTGTCAATGGAGATGTAAAGGGAGAAGATACAGAGACACTGAATCATTTTGATGAACATACAAGATATCAGTTTACAAGAATGCTGTATGCATATGGAACCGGGATGACCGGACAGAATCCTTTTGCCAATGATGAGAAAGTCGAGATTACAGCGGATATAGACAGTGCAACCCATACTTCCTTTTATGTGAATGGGCAGAAAGCGTTTACGGCAATTACGGGTATGTCATATCTCCCATCCGAGATTCAAACCTTTGGAACCGTACAGCAGCCATTTAAAACCAGAGGGTACAAACCATATGATCCCAGTACAAACAGTATCACGATTGGGGTTGGAAGCAGATTTAATCTTGGAAATGGATACAGCATGACGGTACAGGAAGATTTTGTCTGGGGCGAGGGCTATGGAAACGGAAGCAAAGCAGATGATGAAAGATGTAATATGATAATCGGGGGATTAAATACCCTGATACATTTTGCGGACCAGCAGTATTTTTCCAGTATGACAGATCCATACACTGATTATATTTTAGACTTTCTTGCGTCCCAGGGAGTGGATACCAGCAGAGAATTTGTGATAAACGGGACACATTGCGAACTGGTAAATGGGAAAATAAGTGAAGTTGGTAACGATTATGTGGTGCCTAGTTCCATTCAGCAGAAAGCAGTGAAAAGATATGAAGAAAGTATGTCACAGCTTTTGAATGGCGGAACTTGGTATAGATGGTCATAAAAGTAATAGATCACTTGGACCGTTATGGAGAGTGAATAGATTCCGAATGACAGAGGAATGAAAATAATTGGAGGTTGAGATGATGCAATCAATATCAAGTTATATTAATCCCAATACAAGAGCACTTACATCTAATTATAAAAATACAGTTATTAAAGATAAGGAAGCATATAATGGGGCGATGTTGCAGCACTTACTAAATCCGGTAGAGGATCTGGCACAAGCGTTAAAAACACCAATAAAATTGGCGAAGGGTGCTTCAATTAGCAGACAGAATAATTCTGTTAATATTGCAGAAGGACAAAGTATTCGTGTTAATGGAGGTCATGTGCTTACGGTTACGGCGCATAGCAAAAATGGCTGGTGTTGAGGAAAATGATATTGACAGGCTTTTAGCCAATCCACCAGAAAAGATTGAAATCGAAGTAAAGTATAAAATTGCTGTGACGGTTATGGAACTGCGATTTTGGCTAAAAGATTGTGAATCACCGATATAATCGGGATTTGTGAGTAGAGGGCACTTATGAAAAATAAAAGTATCAATCAAGTTTCCATAATAAATGGTGAAGATGGTCCCACAAGTGTTTTTATATTTGGAGAAGCTCAAAAGCAATCTCTAAAGATTAGAATCCGAAATGCTATCTATCAATCCAGACGAAAAAGGATAGAAAAGAGAATAGCGGCCAACCCGCATACCCTTGCGGAAGTGGTGCAATACGCAAAGGATCATTATGATTTAGTGGAAATCAATCCTGCCGCAACAAATTGGATAGAACGACAGAAAAATCTAAAAGCTAGTTTGATTATGCAGCATAAACCAGAACTTTTGGGCCAAAGGAAGGATATTCCAAAACCAGATTTTCATAATGAAGAATCTGTTAAAAATTTTTTGAATGAAATGGAAATTAGAAATAAATTGATTGACCAAATGCCTGATAATGTAATTCCCATGGATTTTCATTTATATGAAATAAAAATTGGTGAGGATTTAATGGAAATAGAGGTAGATTATACCTGGAATATATTTGGAATATCTTACTCTGGAAATAAGTCGGTCATAAAAAGGTTTAAGAAAATAGCCAGAGATTTATATTGTTATTATGGTGTCAGTGAGGAGGATATAAAGAACCGGACAAAAAGATATTCTTCACTGGTAACGGAATTGAGTTCATAAATAAGCAGTTAATTTAGCAACAACTTGTTGCAGATTCTAAAGTTATCTTGCATAATTAAAATATAAAAGATGTATATAAGGTCGGAACAGAGACCTTAAACCTGTTCCAGTGGTCGGGATGGAGACCGAAAACCCATTCCCATTGCGGAATAAACTGCAAATACAGTGATCGCGTTGCAGAAACCTGTGAGGTCTGCGACCGGGGGAGAACCTGCGGGGACTCCTCTTTTCTATATTATGGAGATGGTGTATATGCAGAAGATGCTTGATTTTATAACATAGAAGAGAGTACGTGTAATGCGGAGTAAATAATGGTCAAAAAACAATCGACATCCGACCTCGTACACGTTATAATATAAGCAATCTAATAAGAAAACAGTGTTATCATTACTGCATTGCTAAATGAGAATGGTAGCCATAAATATGAATTCGTAGGAACGGAATGGTTGAACCCTCAGGGTGACAATGTCACTCATTTGTCAGCGAGAGGTGCTTAACTTAGATGATTTTCAGTTTTCTATTTTGACATGGATTTACAGGAAGGGTAGAAAAATCAATGATTTCATTGACTTATCTTAACTCAAAATAATATAGGTTTCCAACGGGGACTTGAACTCCTAAGCGCTAGTTGTGGGTTCGATTCCCGCTGGGAACATCGATTTTTTGCAACAATGATCGTGAAAATTCATTGTTGCATTTTTTATTTTATGATGCTTGCGAGCACCGAAAAGACAAAACGGGCACCGAGAACTAAATCTATCCAAGCACCCAATGGAGATAACTAAAGTGTAGGATAAGATTTAGGTTGTCAATGAATGTAAAAATGGTTTTCTTGCTTGAAGAAAACAGGCCTGACGAAGTATCGCTCAGATTAGATTAAAAATTCTAGTCTGGGCGATTTTTTTCGTTCAGGGAAAAGGAGGAAATGTCATTGACAGAAAAGACGGATATCAGAGATTCGGATGAAAAAGAAGTTGAAATTGAAATGGAACGTTTGGATAAGAAAAAATGCAGTTCACAATTTACTCTCAGCAGTGATTGTATTCGCCGTTTTTGTGAAAAATATAGAGAAGCTCGTATTATTTTGATTTCCTCTTGGAAGAATGGCTTTATCTCATCTCACAATGAGAAAAATACGCCACAAATAAAAGAATTAGAGGCACAACTGGACCGTTATGGCATTCGCATTGTAGGGAAAGTGTGTGATAATCGATATAGGGATTATGCTGTCAGGGATTATTTGAAAGAACATCCCTCTATAAAGGAATACGTCGTAGTAGATGACGATATTAAGGAATATTCATCGAAAGATATCCCCCATTTAAGATTGGTAGACAGTAAGGTAGGGTTTTGGTAAGGAAAGGATAAAAAGATGAAAGTAGAAAATACAGAAAACAATAGAAAAATTCAACAGGTAGCAGCAACTATGGCGATTGAGGATATGTTTATGAGTAAAGATTGTTTACAAGGACTTATCGATGTGGCTAATGGAACAAAGCAAGGTGTAACGGAAGAACTGAAAGCAACGGATATGATGAGATTGTATTGAATGATATTGTGTATTCCTAACGGATACCAACCGAAGAAGAACTGCTGTCAAACCGATGGCAGTTTTTCTTTTTCGGCAAGTATTCAAGAAGTCATTAAGTTGCGAGTATAATCGAAGTGGTAGAAAAGTTACCTATTATATCGGTTGTAACTTTTTTATGAACTCTATTGACAAGAAAACTTGGTATATATATAATTAAAATATGCAAAGAAAACTTGTCATGGAGGTGTTTTTATGAAAAAGGACGAAATCTTAAATGCAAGCAGAAAAGAACATCGCAATAAGGACTTGGCTGAAATGGAAGTGGTATATCAAGCCGGAAGTCACGCAAGCAGAGTTGGTGCTTTAGTGTGTTGTTTGCTTTCGCTGTTATCTTCTGTGCTTGCTCATACTATGATTTACAGTCCGTGGGTTATATACTTCAGCATTATTGCAACACAATGGTTAGTTCGTTTTATCAAAATGAAGCGAAAGAGTGATTTGGTCTTGACCGTTCTGTTTTTTGTGTTTTCCATTTTGGCGTTTATTGGATTTGTTAGCCATCTTTTAGAGGTGAGAATATGAAAGAACAATTACAACTGAAAAATCACTTAAAGGAAGTTCGCACAGAAGCAAATCTTTCTCAAGCTCAGCTTGCAGAAATGGTAGGGGTATCAAGAAATACCATTAGTTCTATTGAAACAGGACAGTTTAATCCAACTGCAAAATTGGCTCTAATTCTTTGTATTGCATTGGACAAAAAATTTGAGGAACTATTCTATTTTTAGGAGGTCATTATGGAAAATATTATAATGTTGATTTTAGGAGTGTTCATATCTGTTATGGGAATTGTAAATATCAAAGGCAATATCAGCACAATTCACTCTTATAACAGGCGAAAAGTAAAGGAAGAAGATATACCAACGTATGGAAAAACAGTCGGCACAGGAACGCTGATTATAGGGATATCTCTTGTATTAGGTTTTATTGTTTCGTTTTGGAGTGAAATAATTATAGATTATATCATTCTTCCAGCAGTTATTGTCGGATTAGGCTTTATATTGTATGGACAGTTCAAAATACAATAAAGGAATTTTTTTGAGAATCATGGAGGTATAAAAGATGGAATTAAACACAATATCAGGTCTGGCGATAGTGGGAGTTATCTGCTCCGTTGTCCCTCTCGATGGGGGTACCATTGCTTTGTCATTGCAGGAAGGGTGAAGCTTAAGGCAAGGATTTCCTCGTTCTTTATCGGAGCAGGAACCTATCTGCTGTTTGCCATGCTGTTGGAGCAGCTGCTGCATGTTCTTGTCATTCAGTTCTGCGGACTGAACGCACAGAGCAGGCCATGGCTTTACTATGTGTACGCGGCTTTGGCTGCAGCGGTTTTTGAAGAGACCGGAAGACTGATTGCCATGAAGTTCTGGATGAAGAAATGGCTGGATTTTCCAAATGTACTGATGTATGGAATCGGGCATGGCGGTGTGGAGGCCATTCTGCTCGGAGGACTCTCCGGAATCAGTAATCTTGTGTCCATGCTGATGATCAACAGCGGAGCCATGCAGAATACGTTGGCGGCACTTCCTGCTGAGTCTGCAAACCAGACCGTGTCACAGCTGTCGGCCCTATGGACAACACCGGCACCACTCTTTTTTGTAAGCGGAATCGAAAGAATCAGTGCTATCATTCTGCATATCGGGTTGTCACTGCTGATCTATCGGGCAGTAAAGGCAGGCAAATGCAGGACAGCGGCTTTTACAGCGGTTCTTGCATATGGGATTCATTTTATTGTGGACTTCTTTGCCGTGGCAGGTCCGGCGCTTCTTCCCATCTATGTGATTGAAATTGGTGTCTTTGTGATGGCAGCCGGAACTCTTGTTATGGCGCTGAAGATGGGAAGGATGGAAGAACTGTGAATTCCAGTTTTCTGCTATCATAAAACAGAATATATCTGACAGAACGCACCGTAGAAATACGGTGTTTTTTGTGCCCTTTTTGATGATTGGATATTCTGCTTTGTCTGTACATATACATCTGATCGTTATCATTCCAGATAACCCGACTGCAAAAATACAGCCACAGTCTCTGTTTCAGCAGAGGTCCTGTACCCTTCGGTGGTATCATTATTGCTTCGCTCTTCCCGTAGGAGTCTTCGCCTGCACGAGCCGGATTATCTCCGGTAAGCATGTTCCTCAAGATGTATCAGCTCCTTCAATTGTCAACGAATCATGAAAGCTTATCTCAGCCTATAATGAAAATAGGATACTGACTCCACTACTTTTTTCACTTCTCTTTTTGCCTTACAATAGTCTTAGGCAGGATTAAGTTTGATTGCACCTTGGAGGATTTGCACCCCGTTTGTCAACGTAAATGATTTGCCCTTGAGCACAGCATATTGTCGCACCTTTTATGAATAGCACGAGTAGCAAAGTCCGTATTATCTCGGGCAAATCTCCTGCCAATTCTATAGTAAAGGAGTTGTTCTGTATGAAAGA
>ENA-OQJW01000035-OQJW01000035.1-human-gut-metagenome-genome-assembly--contig:-NODE-35-length-22449-cov-3.024684_pt1 | contig 22449 bp, 19 predicted proteins | sample MGYA00242619_ERZ504786 | MGnify/ENA primary metagenome ERZ504786 (study PRJEB26092, sample SAMD00036357) | human gut metagenome | host: Homo sapiens | study: EMG produced TPA metagenomics assembly of... | reverse complement strand
AAGAGTGTACCAAAGAACATTAGGCAATTAAAATTTCAAAGGAAAAAATAGAAGAAGTTTAATATTATTGTTTGTTACTGGTATGTACCTGTGCAACTCTCTCTTGGGCGCAAAGTGGCAAGCGCATAACCGTGACGGGATCTGTGATTGATGGTGATGATAAAAGCCCGGTTGGACAAGCTACCGTACAATTACTTTCTCTACCCGATAGTACAATGGTGGTAGGAAATGTTACCAATAACAACGGAGTATTCTCTATTGCCGCCCGTCCGGGAAAATATGTACTTAAAATTTCATTTGTAGGTTATCTTACTCAGGAAAAATCTTTGCAGCTGACAGCTGGTAAACCGAGCGTTAATATTGGAACGGTCACTTTACCTACCGATGCTATCATGTTGGGTGAGGCAGTTATTGTAGCCGAGGCTCCGCAAGTAACCATTTCAGAAGATACTATTGGTTATAATGCTTCTGCTTATCGTACTCCTGAGGGGGGCAATGTTGGAAGAGTTGGTGAAAAAACTTCCGGGAGCAGAAATAGATGACGATGGTAATATCAAAATCAATGGTAAGGAAGTAAAAAAAATTATGGTAGACGGCAAAGAGTTTTTTGGTGGCGATGTGAAGACCGGTTTGAAGAATCTGCCAGTCGATATGGTGGAAAAACTGAAAACATATGATAAGAAGTCCGATTTGGCACGCATTACGGGTATTGATGATGGTGAGGAGGAAACAGTGCTCGATTTGACGGTAAAGAAGGGGATGAATCAGGGTTGGTTTGGAAATGTGGATTTGGCGGCCGGTACGGAAGACCGTTATGCGGGAAGAGCTATGATTAACCGTTTTTATGATAAAACTCAATTCTCTATTATTGGTTCTGCCAATAATGTGAATGATCAGGGATTTTCGGGAGGAGGACCTCGTTGGAGGCGTAACAATGGATTGAACGCAACTAAAATGCTAGGAGCGAATTTTGCTACAGAAACAGAAAAAATGGAAGTGGGAGGTAGCATGCGTTACAACTATCGTGATGCGGATGTAGTAACAGTAGGATCTTCACAGCGTTTTTTGCAGTCGGGGGATTCTTATTCCAATTCAAACAAAGCCGATCGTAATAAAGTGACTGATTTCAATGCGGATTTTCGTATGGAATGGCGTCCCGATTCAATGACCAATATTATTTTTCGGCCGAATGTTTCTTATAATAAACAAAAGGAACTTCGGCAACAGAATCAGGAACTTTTAATGAGGACCCTTACCAATATGTGGTAAATCCCAATGATTATCTGAACTTTAACAATATAGGTACCGATGACCCGTTAAGGGATACTCGTATTAATGCTACCAATGAACACAATTTGTCAAAATCAAATAGTTTGTCGGCTAATGCAACTTTACAGCTGAATCGGAAACTGAATGATAAAGGACGTAATATTACATTCCGTGGTTCGTTTGGATATGGAGATGATGACAGCGATCAGTATGCTCAATCGGAAACCCGTTATTATCAGATAAAGAATTATTTAGGAGGGGACTCCATTGAATATCGTAATCAATACATTACGATGCCTACTAAAAATTATAATTATACAGCACAATTTACTTATAGCGAACCTATAGCACGGGCTACTTTCCTGCAATTTAGTTATAGATTCCAATATAAGAATAGCAAGAGTGATAAATCGACATATGATTTGGGGTATCCTTGGAATATAAATGACGGATTACCCGAAGACTATGAAACTGCTTATGTAGATAGCTTGAGTAAGGATGCTGAATATAAATACTTTAATCATGATATCTCTTTAGGACTACGATTTATCCGGGAGAAATATCAGTTGAGTGCCGGCATGTCCTTACAGCCTCAAAATACGAAATTGTCCTATAAGAAGGGAGATTACATGACTGATACCACAAGAACGGTATTCAATTTTGCTCCGAATCTGGATTTTCGTTATCGCTTCTCTAAGGTAAGTCAGCTGCGTATCACTTATCGTGGGCGTAGTAGTCAGCCTAGTATGGAAAACCTGCTGCCGATTGTCGATAATTCCAATCCGTTGAATATCCGTGTGGGTAATCCTGGTTTGAAGCCTTCGTTTGCCCATACCATGCGTTTGTTTTATAACACTTATAATGCCGAGAAACAGCGTGGGATAATGACCCATGTAAATTTCACTGCTACTCAGAATAGTATCAGTAATAGTACGATATATGATGAGAATACGGGTGGTACTACTTCAACTCCTCAGAATATCAATGGAAACTGGAATGCGTTTGGTATGTTCGGTTTTAATTCGGCTTTGAAGAATAAAAAGTTTACTATAAATTCTTTTTCTCGTGTTAACTACCGGAATCAAGTAGCGTTCTTATACAATAAGGAAACATTGCATGATGATAAGAATACGACTACCGGCTTGACTTTGGCGGAGAATCTGAATGGGTCCTATCGGAATGACTGGTTTGAATTTTCATTGAATGGTTCTATTGAATATACAGCGGAACGTAGCAAGCTGCGTCCTGAAAAGAACCAAAATCCTTATACATTCTCATATGGAGCGAGTACCAATGTCACTCTACCATGGCAGATGACATTGTCTACTAATATCACCAACCAGTCCCGTAGAGGATATGATGATGCCAGTTTGAACAATAATGAACTGATTTGGAATGCCCAAATAGCACAAAGTTTATTGAAGGGAGCAGCAACTGTTAGTTTTGAAATGTATGACATTTTAAAACAACAGAGCAATATCAGCCGTTCTTTGACTGCAGATGTACGTTCGGTTACCGAATACAACAGTATCAATAGTTACTGTATGGTGCATTTTATCTATCGTCTGAATATTTTTGGAAGTAAAGCCGCTCGTGACAAGATGATGAATAGCCATAGGGGATTCGGTGGTCCCGGTTTTGGTCCCGGTCCAGGAAGACATGGCCGGCGTCCTTTTTAAATGAAACTATATCTTAATCTTTTCCCAATCTATATTGTTATAGGGTGGTATTTTTTTTATAAGTTTGCTTATAAGTAAATTACTTGGAATTATATGGTAGAGTGGAGTATCTTTAATGAAATCTTTGCTGTTGCTTTTAACGTGCTTTATTTTGTGATTATCATCGGAACTATCTTTATAGTGATACTTGATAATCGTAATCCTGTTAAAACAATGGCATGGGTACTTGTACTCTTTTTCCTGCCCATTGTGGGGCTTGTATTCTATTTCTTTTTCGGCAGAAGCACACGTAAGGAGAAATTGATCAGCAAGAAAGGGTTCACCCGTCTTATAAAACGTCCTATGGCAGAATACCAAGCGCAAAAGGCGTTTAAGTGTCCTGATGAACAGTACCAGTTGATGCGTTTTTTCCGGAAAGTGAATAATGCTTTGCCCTTTGAAGGAAATGCGACGGAAGTTTTTACGGATGGTTATTCCATGCTGTATTCATTGATGAAAGAAATCAGTAAAGCAAAGCACCACATCCATTTACAGTTTTATATTTTTGAGGATGATCCGGCAGGCAGGCTGCTGCGCGATGTGTTGATAGATAAAGCGCGGCAGGGAGTAGAAGTGCGTTTACTATACGATGACGTGGGCTGTTGGAAAGTTCCCCATGCTTTTTTTGATGAAATGCGGGGAGCAGGTATTGAAGCACGTAGTTTTTTGAAAGTTCGTTTCCCTTTATTTACCAGTAAGGTAAATTATCGTAATCACCGTAAAATAGTGGTAATTGACGGTCGTGTGGCTTATATGGGAGGAATGAACATTGCTTTGCGCTATATGAAAGGCTTTCCATGGGGGATATGGCGGGATACTCACATTAAGATAGAAGGAAAAGCGGTATATGGGTTACAGACTGCTTTTTTGACCGATTGGTATGTGGTAGACCGTACTCTTATCACTTCCTCCCGTTATTTCCCCGAAGTTGGAATCTTTGGGAAGGCTCTGATACAGATTGTTACTTCCGATCCTGTAGGCGAATGGCGGGATATTATGCAAGGGTTACTGATAGCTATCAGTAGTTCCCGAAAGTATTTTTATATACAAACCCCTTACCTGTTGCCTACCGAACCTATTCTGATGGCATTGAAAACGGCAGCTTTAGCAGGTGTGGATGTTCGCATTATGATACCGGCACGTGCCGATACGTGGATAACACATTTAGGTTCGTTATCTTATTTGGATGATATCATGCGTGCGGGTGTCAGGATTTACCTTTATCAGAAAGGTTTTTTGCATTCCAAGTTGATGGTTAGTGATGATACTCTCTCTACGGTAGGTTCTACTAATATGGACTTCCGTAGCTTTGAGCATAATTTTGAGGTGAATGCCTTTATGTATGATCCGGCCTCAGCATTGATGTTGAAGGGTATTTTCCTGCAAGACCAGAAGGACGCTATCCTGTTACAGAGAAAAACATGGATGAAGCGTCCTTGGTATCAAAAAGCACAAGAATCTATTGTTCGGTTGCTGGCACCATTGCTTTGAAGAAAGAGAAGTTCACACTGCCATATACACGGCGCTCAATAAAATGGGGATTATCCTCGAAATGGTTCTCTTTGCCATGTTCCAATACCAATAATCCGTCTTCCTTTAAAATCCCGCTTTCGAAAATACGGGTGGGGATACTTTCCAGATCTTTCAAGGTGTATGGAGGATCGGCGAAGATGAAATCAAACTGCTCGCTGCATTTGTCTATAAATCTAAAGACATCAGCACGGATAGGAAAACATTTGTCAGTCTTCACTTCACGCATCACCTGCGAGATGAAAGAAAGATGCTGGGGATCTTTTTCCACTGAGATAACCCGGTCACAACCGCGTGAAACCAGTTCTATACTGATGCTGCCCGTACCGGCAAAAAGGTCCAAAGCTGTAACTCCGTTCTCGAAGTCAAAATAATTATTACTTAATACATTGAAAAGGTTCTCTTTGGCAAAATCCGTTGTTGGACGTGCCTTGAATGTATGAGGCACGTCGAAACGGCGCCGTTTGTATATACCGCTGATTACTCGCATAATAATAAGGTTTGCATGTCAAAAGGTATCTCTTCTATTTTACTTATCTCGGAGCGGTTGAATTCCGCTTTGGGGTTGATGACGAATACCTGACGCAGATAGTTGCGCAATTCTTTCAATAATTCTTCTTTGTCCTCTAATTTCCCTGTCAAGTGCAGTTCGTCTTTTTCCTGATTATAATTTAATTGTTGCCATATATATAATAGGTAATACACACGGTCTGTGGTTTGTTTGCATGGAAATGAGTTAATCAGTAATAAGTTGCCCTTATCAAAACAAAAAACTTCCATTTGTTGCTCGCGTATGTGTGTGTATAGTTTCCGGCTGTTGCCCAACCGGCTTTTCCGGGCGAAATATTCAGTCAGCGGGCTGGCGGTGGAGAAGTAACGAGCTGTAGGAAAATGTTCAGTCAGTAACAAATGGGTATGTTTGTCTATAGCAAAAAGTATTACCACATTACTCCTTCCCAGGACATTGCAAAGTACAATCTCGTTATTTCCTTTAGGAAAATTATGATAGAAAACAGTATCCATTTGTTCGTCTTCGAATAATTCTAAAGGAACAGGTGTGAAACGGGGGAGTCATACAGAATGTTAACCCGTTTATACGGATATCTTAGAGTTTCTGTCTCGGTTAACATTTCCTTTAGATTAGCCGTCATAGAGTATCCGGTATTGACAGGATACGGAACAAAGCAGAAATCATTATCTGTCAGTGGGTTATAGATAGAAAAAGAAAATCCATCCGCACTGAGGCGGATGGATAATGTATATTGTTCCGATTTTGTAAAATCGATACGTTCAGTCATTCTTATTCCCAGTTACCTGCGTTATTGTTAGGCTGTTCGATATCACCCACTCTTAAACCGCAATATTTGCCCAGTTTGGTTTGAAGGTCTTTAAGGTTAGCCAATTCTTGAGCATTCAAACCACCCAAATATGTTTCATACGGAGTTTGAGCTTGGAATAAATGCAAAGGGGCACCTGATTTTGTTGTATCGTTACGGATAGCCATTTCAAACTGTGCACCGTTTCCGAAAGGAACATATCTTAAAGAGTCTGCATTGAATCCCGGAGCATAGATTGTATCTGTTACGGCAACCCATAAAGTATCACGTTTGAAGTTCATTAAACCTTCTTTTTCAACTTCTTTCCAGTTACCAGTTTTTTTGGCTTTGTTGATGATTGCCATAGCTTTCTTTTCAGTCATGCCAGCTTCCAATTGCGTATCAGACAAAACTCCTTCTTTCTTTACAAATGGAAGTTTTGCAGTTTTGACGAAATCAATCAAGGTGTCGAAACTTGCAGTGTATTGTCCGTTGTGCAGGTTGCGGTATTCCAACTGTGCCTTACGGATGTCAATTAAGCGTGCAATAACTTGTTTCTCTCTAGCTTTTTTAGCGTCATCGAAGTTAATCGGTCCCATGATACTGCCGTAGCAAACGTATATCAAACCGATAACGCAAGCAGCCAATACAATATTAATAACTGTTTTCATGATAAATATGTGTTTTTTTTAGTTTATATTCGCATCGCAAAAATAAAACAAATAAATCTAATAACGCACAGTTCAAGGAACTTTTTATTACGCAATTATGATTAATAGTTATTTAGTGCAGCAAATTAAGGGAAATTTTCTATATAAACCAACTTTAGAACAAGAAAAAGCTGTTAAATTTTTAGCAGATTTTCTCTTTTCCCACCAATCGGACTCGGTTTTTCTCTTAAAGGGATATGCCGGTACGGGTAAAACATCCCTTATCGGGGCATTGGTGAAGACCTTGGACCAGTTACAGCAAAAGTGTGTTCTACTTGCTCCGACGGGCAGGGCGGCTAAAGTCTTTTCACATTATGCACAGCATCCGGCTTATACTATTCATAAGAAGATTTACCGCCAGCGCAACTTTTCAAATGACCTGGATAACTTTTCTTTGGATGATAACTTGCATCAGCATACTTTGTTTATTGTGGATGAGGCGTCGATGATCGCTAATGACGGATTGGCGGGGGCAGTCTTTGGTACAGGGCGTTTGCTGGACGACTTGATTCAATATGTATATGCCGGAACAGGTTGCCGTTTGATGCTGATAGGGGATACGGCGCAGCTTCCTCCGGTAGGAGAAGAGGAGAGTCCGTCTCTTTCGGCCGATAAGTTACGCGGGTATGGCATGGAAGTATATGAGGCGCAGCTCACTGAGGTGGTCCGTCAGATGCACGATTCGGGGATTCTTTGGAATGCGACAGAATTGCGCCGCTACATATCCGCGGAAGATTTTCTCACTTTGCCTTCTGTCCGTGTGGAAGGGTTTCCGGATATCCGGATGGTTTCTGGTAGTGAGCTGATTGAGGTTATTAATGATTGTTACGGTCAGGCAGGTATGGACGAAACGATTGTGGTCTGCCGTTCCAATAAACGGGCGAATATTTATAATAAGGGAATCAGGAATACGATTTTGTTTCGGGAGGATGAACTGAACAGCGGTGACCTGCTGATGGTGGCGAAGAATAACTATTTTTGGACGGAGGGCTGTAAGGAGATTGATTTTATAGCCAATGGAGATATAGCTGTAATTCGCCGTGTTCGTCGGGTGCGTGAGGCATACGGCTTTCGTTTTGCCGATGTGGTGCTGGCGTTCCCCGACTATGATGGTATGGAACTGGAGGTGAAACTTTTGTTGGATACCTTGCATACTGAAACACCCGCATTGCCTAAAGAATTGAATGACAAGTTATTTTATTCGGTATTGGAGGATTATGCTGATATAACTGTGAAACGTGAGCGGATGAAGAAAATGAAAGCCGATCCTCATTACAATGCCTTACAGGTGAAATATGCGTATGCCGTTACTTGTCACAAAGCGCAGGGTGGCCAGTGGAAACGGGTCTTTTTGGATCAGGGCTATATGACGGAGAATATGCTGACTCCGGATTATTTCCGTTGGCTGTATACGGCTTTCACCCGTGCTACGGAAATTCTGTATCTAGTGAACTGGCCGAAGGAACAGACGGAATAAGCAGACAGTCAGTGAGGTGTTAATGACTGATTATATGCTTCCAGCCGTTTGGTTAGTTTTTTTCCCTTATGGCTAAGCTTTTTTGAACGTTTATGTTCTATCTCCATAACCTTTGGAGTTAACTCCCAAGCTTATGGAGTTGACTCCAAAGGTTATGGAGATAACTCCAAAGGCTTGGGAGATAGGAATCTTCTTTTCTGTTTCCCTTATCCATAGAGGAGAAAAGGCTTAGTGAACCAGATGAAAAAAACTCCGCCACCGGCTTTCAGACCAGAATGGCGGAGTTTTGATATACGAAATATGGACGAAATTCGAATAGATTACAATGCAGCCAGCTCTATCACTTTATCAACAGCCGCATTCAAACCGTCAGGATTCTTACCGCCTGCCGTTGCGAAGTGGGGCTGACCACCGCCGCCGCCTTGAATCAGTTTGGCTGCTTCACGGACCAGTTTGCCTGCATTCTGTCCGGCTTTTACCAGGTCTTCGCTAATCATGACAGTCAGCATCGGTTTGTTATTGTCCACACTGCCTATTACAACGAACAGATTGGCAGGAATCTCACCTTTCAGCTGGAAGGCAATATCTTTCACTACGTCGGCAGACATCGGAATAATGGCTTTCACCACTTTCACACCATTTATTTCTTTGGCATTCTCTACCAGTCTGGCTTTCAGTGCGGCGCCCTTTTCTTTCATGAACTCTTCCACCTGCTTCTTCAATCCTGCATTTTCGTCAATATACTTGCGGATGGCGACTTTCAGATCGGGAGCATTGTTGAACAATGCCTTCAAGTCATTCAGCGTATCCTGGACCGTATCCATCAATTCCTCTACTTTGGCACCCGTGATAGCTTCGATACGGCGCACACCGGCAGCAACAGAGCTTTCGCTGATAATACGAACCATACCGATCTTGCCTGTAGCCGAAACGTGGGTACCTCCGCAGAATTCAATAGAGTTGCCGAATTGGACAACACGTACCTCATCACCGTATTTTTCACCGAACAAAGCAATGGCACCCAGTTCTTTTGCCTTTTCGATAGGAAGATTGCGGTATTCCGTCAAAGGGATATTCTCACGGATTTTGGCATTTACCAAATGTTCCACTTCACGAAGTTGCTCGTCAGTCACTTTCTGGAAGTGAGAGAAATCGAAACGTAATGACTCAGGAGTCACCAAAGAACCTTTTTGTTCTACGTGAGTTCCTAATACCTGGCGCAACGCTTCGTCCAGCAAGTGAGTACAAGAGTGGTTGGCGGCACAGGCGGCACGTTTTTCTGTATCTACACAAGCCATCATCGGAACGTCAAGGTGTTCGGGCAGTTTTTTGGTGATATGGATAGGAAGGTTGTTTTCCTTCTTGGTATCAATGATTTCGATGGTTTCGAATTCGCTTACGATCACCCCTGTATCACCTACCTGACCACCACTTTCGGCATAGAAAGGAGTATCGCTCAGTACAATTTGATACAGTGTCTGGTTTTTCTGCTTGATCTGGCGATAGCGCAGGATGCTGGTTTCATATTCGGTAAAGTCATAACCTACAAAGTGGGTGTCACCTTCCTTTATGGTGATCCAGTCGCCAGTTTCAACGGCTGCCGCGTTACGGGCGCGTTCTTTTTGTTTCTGCATTTCGGCGTTGAACTCTTCTTCGTTTACAGTCATGCCGTTTTCGCGGAGAATCAGTTCTGTCAGGTCGAGGGGGAAACCGAAAGTGTCATATAATGTAAAGGCATCCACACCGCTGATCTCTTTTTTCCCGGCAGCTTTGGCATCGTTCATAGTCTTGTCCAACAGACGGATACCTGTTTCCAGTGTGCGCAGGAAAGATTCTTCTTCTTCTTTGATCACTTTCTCGATCAGTATTTTTTGTGCGTTCAACTCTGGATAGGCCTCGCCCATATTCTCAATTAATACAGGTAGCAGCTTGTACATGAATGCTTGTTTCTGTCCCAGGAAAGTATATCCGTAACGGACGGCACGGCGGAGGATACGGCGGATTACATAGCCGGCTTTTGCGTTACTGGGCAACTGACCGTCGGTGATTGAGAATGCGATGGTACGGATATGGTCGGCTATAACGCGCATGGCGATATCTTTCTGGTTGTCTTGGCCATAGGTGGTTCCTGCCATTTCGGCGATGGCTTTCAGCATCGGTTGGAACACGTCAGTGTCATAGTTGGATGTCTTGCCTTGCAGTGTGCGCACCAAACGTTCGAATCCCATACCGGTATCGATTACTTTGGCGGGAAGACCTTCCAGTGAACCGTCTGCTTTGCGGTTGAACTGCATGAATACAAGATTCCAGATCTCGATTACTTGCGGATGATCCTTATTTACCAGTTGGTTGCCGGGGATTTGAGCTTTTTCTTCTTCCGAACGTGAGTCGATATGGATTTCAGAACACGGGCCGCAGGGACCTGTATCACCCATTTCCCAGAAATTGTCATGTTTGTTGCCATTGAGGATATGGTCTTTCGGCAGGAACTGTTCCCAGTAAGAGGCGGCTTCATTGTCCCGTTCCAGTCCTTCTTCGGGACTTCCTTCGAATACGGTGGCATACAGATCTTTCGGATCTATTTTCAGTACATCTACCAGATATTCCCATGCCCAGCCGATAGCTTCTTTCTTGAAGTAATCTCCGAAAGACCAGTTGCCCAGCATCTCGAACATAGTATGGTGGTAGGTATCATGTCCCACTTCTTCCAGGTCATTGTGCTTGCCGCTTACACGCAAACATTTTTGTGAGTCCGCAACTCTTTTGTATTTGGCCGGGTGATTGCCCAGAATAATGTCTTTGAACTGGTTCATTCCTGCATTGGTGAACATCAATGTGGGGTCATCTTTAATGACCATCGGAGCCGATGGGACAATCTGGTGTCCTTTCGACTCGAAAAAGCTTTTGAAAGAATCTCTAATTTCTTTAGCTGTCATCATGTCGCTTAATATATTGTCTTCTAGTTAATATTCTCAAAAAGGATTTGCAAAGATAATTGGTTTTATTATTTTTGTCGACAAGAATTGTGCAAAATATTGATGTGTTGTGCATTAAAAACTTCAAAAAGCAGAATTAGATGCGTAAAGTCTACTATATTTATAATCCTAAGACCCGAACTTATGACCGCATTTACCCCACAGTGAGGCAGCGCGCCTTAAGCATCTTGCGCCGTTTGTTTGTAGGAATGGGCTTGGGGGCAGGCAGTTTTATTATTTTATTATTGATCTTTGGTTCTCCGTCCGAGAAAGAGCTCCGTATAGAGAATGCTCGCTTACTGGCCCAGTATAATGTGTTGTCTCATCGTCTGGATGAGGCTATGGGGGTGATGCAGGATATCCAGCAGCGTGATGATAATTTGTATCGGGTGGTGTTGCAGGCCGATCCTGTTTCGGATGCTGTCCGTAAGGCCGGTTATGGGGGGACAAACCGCTATGAACAGTTACGGGATATGGCGAATGCCGATCTGGTTATCAATACCACTCAGAAACTGGATATGTTGAACCGGCAGCTTTATATCCAGTCCAAGTCTTTTGACGAGGTGGTGGATTTGTGTAAGAGCCATGACGAGATGCTGAAATGTATTCCGGCCATCCAGCCTGTTTCCAATAAGGATTTGAAGAAGACGGCTTCCGGTTACGGTGTCCGTATAGATCCTATTTATAAGACAACCAAGTTTCATGCGGGGATGGACTTTTCTGCTAGTCCGGGCACGCCGGTGTATGCCACCGGTGATGGTGTTGTGGTGAAGGCCGGATGGGAGACAGGTTATGGGAATACCATCGAAGTGAATCATGGCTTTGGTTATCTTACGCGCTATGCACATCTGAGTGCTTACAAGGTAAGACCGGGACAGAAGGTGGTCAGGGGTGAAGTGATTGGAGCTGTGGGAAGTACAGGTAAAAGTACCGGACCTCACTTGCACTATGAAGTGCACGTGAAAGGAAAAGTGCAGAATCCTGTGAATTATTATTTCATGGATTTGAGCGCGGAAGATTATGATAAGATGATACAGATTGCAGCCAACCACGGTAAGGTATTTGACTAGCCGTGAATTTTTAATTCTCAATTTTAATTTACCATGGCCTATAATCCTAATAAAGAACTGAAACTTTACTATTCCATAGGGGAAGTGGCAAAGATGTTTGATGTAAATGAATCCTTGTTGCGTTATTGGGAAAAGGAATTTCCTATTATTTCTCCCAAGAAGGCGGGAGGGAATGTCCGTCAGTATCGTAAAGAGGATATTGAGAATATCCGGCTGGTCTATCATCTGGTGAAAGAGAAAGGGATGACTTTACAGGGGGCCAAGCAGAAACTGAAGATGAACAGAGAAACCACTATCCGTACTGCGGAGATTTTGGACAGATTGAAACTGATACGTGAGGAATTGGTTAGTATGCGTAAAGAACTGGATTATCTGACTTAAGAATATTCACCACAGATTGCACGGATTAAAAACGAGTTGCGGATAATCGTTATGAACAATCAGTGTAGTCTGCGGTGAAATTGGTATTGGTTAATTCGGCTGGTCTTCGAACTTCTCGATACGGGTGACGGTTTTTATCTCATCTATCTTTCTTAGATTGGTAGTGATGGATTTTACATCATCCACATCGTGTACAAATAGCTGTATTCTTCCTTCAAAGATACCGTCGTTACTTTCAATATTCAACTTGTGGATATTTACATTCAATTGTTGTGAAATGACTTCTGTTACCTTATTTAACAGACCGATGTGGTCAATACCTTTTATGTAGATATTTACAGGAAAGTACAAGGATTTTCCCGTCTCCCATTGGACAGCCAACAGGCGGTTGCCGTAACTGCTCTTCAGTTTGGTAGCCAACGGGCATTGGCGTTTGTGGATGATGATACGATTATTGTCGCCTATATATCCCAAAACGTCATCTCCCGGAATAGGCTTGCAGCATTCAGCTATCACATAGTTCTTTTGGATAGCTTCGGGAGTCAGTTTCAATATTTTCTTGCTGTCTATCTTTTGTAAGGGTTCCTTCTCTTCTGTCGGTTTCTCCTTGTTTGTCTTGCTGCCTCCGAAGGCGAAAGAGATATACTTTTTCCAGTTACTGGAAGTCGGTTTGTCTTTCAGTTCGTTCTTGTCGTTTTCTCCTAGAATGATTGTTTTTAATCCGATGGCGGCAAACAATTCTTCCTGTGTTTTGATGGTATGCAGATTACAGATCTTTCGTATATTTTCGGGAGTGTACTCTACTCCTTCCCTGGAAAAGAATTCCCGTAACATTTCCTCACCGGCCTGCTGCATGCCTCGCTGTTCGCGTTTCAGTATGGCCAGAATCTTGGCTTTGGCCTTTGCGGTGGTGGCAAAGTTTATCCACGAAGGCTGTACATGCTGTGATTTGGAAGTAAGAATCTCCACCTGGTCGCCACTTTGCAGTTTGTGACTCAAGGGCACCAGCTTGTGGTTGACTTTAGCTCCGATGCAATGGCTGCCCAAGAATGTATGGATGGAGAATGCAAAATCCAGTGCCGTACAGTTTTGCGGCATTGTTTTGATTTCACCTTTCGGAGTGAAGACAAATATTTCAGAAGCGAACAGGTTCAGTTTGATGGTATCCAGAAAGTCCATGGCATCCGGTTGCGGATCGTCCAGAATCTCCTTGATGGTACGCAGCCATTTTTCCAGTTCACCCTCGTCCTCACTGCCTCCGCCTTCTTTATATTTCCAGTGTGCGGCAAAGCCTTGTTCGGCTACGTCATTCATCCGCTCACTGCGTATCTGCACTTCTATCCATTGGCCTTTGTTACTCATCAGGGTTACGTGAAGTGCCTGATAGCCGTTGGCTTTAGGGTGGCTTACCCAGTCGCGCAAGCGGTCTGGGTGCGGTTTATAAATCTTAGATATGGATACGTATATGTTAAAGCACTCATTAAGTTCTTCTTCCGGATTTTTGGGACAGAAAATGATACGGACAGCCAGGATATCATATATTTCTTCAAATGTGATATGCTTGGTCTGCATCTTATTCCAAATGGAATAAGGGGATTTTACTCGTGCTATCAATTGATAACTGATACCCATTTTGTCCAGTTGTGCGCGGATAGGTGCTGTAAATTCACGGAATACTTCTTCGCGTTCCGCTTGTGTTTCTTGTAGCTTGGATTCTATCTGTGCATATTCTTCCGGATGCTCATATTTGAAACTGAGATCTTCCAGTTCTGTCTTTATTTTGTTTAACCCCAAGCGGTTAGCCAATGGCGCATAGATGTATAAGGTTTCTCCGGCAATTTTGTATTGCTTGTTGGGAAGCATGGAGCCAAGCGTACGCATATTATGCAGACGGTCGGCTATTTTGATGAGGATAACCCGGATATCATCACTCATGGTCAGTAGCAATTTCTTGAAATTCTCGGCTTGTGCGGAAGCCCGGTCTCCGAATATACCGCCGGATATTTTAGTCAGGCCATCTACAATCTGTGCAATTTTAGGACCAAACAGATTTTCGATGTCTTCCACAGTGTAGTCTGTATCTTCAACTACATCATGCAGTAAAGCCGAACAAATGGAAGTTGATCCCAGTCCTATTTCGGTACATACAATTTTAGCAACGGCTATGGGATGCATGATGTATGGTTCACCCGAGCGTCGTTTTACTACCTTTGTAGTGCTTGTTTTGGCAAAATTGAATGCCTTTGTGATGATTTCACTTTTTTACGGTGTTTGGTCGCTAGATAACTGTCCAAAAGTTCCTGAAACCCTTGGTTTATCATTTCCTCATCCGCCTGTTCCTGAGTCTGCTTTTCATCCGTCATATTTTTTGCCTCCTATAATCTATACTGCAAAAATATACAAAAAACATATTCAAGCAAGTATTTTTTAGAAAAATGTATAGTGTTAAATCTGTATTTTTTTATCAATCATCTGATCCGCAAACTTTTTCCGGCTCTGATATTATTGCCCTTTATACCGTTTAGATTACGTAATTGACTGATGGATACGTGGTATTTGGCGGCAATTCCTCCCAATGTGTCTCCTTGTTTGATTTTATGATAAAGAGTTCCCTTGGATGAGCGGTTTCTGCTACTGGTTGTTTCTTTGATAGCTACCGTTTTTCTTTTGGTCAGATATTCATTGGGTTTATAAGCGAATACACTGTCTTGGCGGTCAATGAAAGTACTGACAAAGTTATTGGGCAAACGAAGTACACACAACTCGCTGTTACCGGGAATAATATCCTTTTTGTATTGGGGATTCAGGCTGCGAAGCTGGTCGAGGTTGATGTTGCATACTTCTGCCACTTGTTGTAAGTGGAGGTCTTTGTTTATGTGAATAGTGTCTGTAGCGTTGGGGAGCTGTGTTTCCATGGGACAGATGTCATGTTCGCAATAATAAGTCATGATGTAGTTTGCTGCAATGAAAGCAGGAACGTACCCACGGGTTTCTTTGGGCAGGTAGTTGTAGATTGTCCAATAATCTGTGGCTCCTCCGGCACGGCGTATGGCTTTGTTGATAGTGCCTGGCCCGCAGTTGTAAGCTGCCAATACCAGGTTCCAGTCTTGATAGATGTCATATAAGTCTTTCAGATAACGTGCCGCCGCCCAAGTTGATTTGACCGGGTCCCGCCTTTCGTCTATCAGACTATTGTTTTTCAGCCCGTATATTTTTCCTGTACCCAGCATAAACTGCCACAAACCGGTAGCTCCCTGGCGGGAAACTGCAACAGGATTTAAGGCAGATTCTATAACCGGCAGATATTTCAGTTCTTGAGGAAGGTCGTATAAATCAAGTGCTTCTTCAAAGATAGGCATATAAAAATTGGTTGCCGCAAGCATAAAGGATACTTTATTGCGCAGACGGACGGCATACATATCAATGAATTTGCGTACAGCCTCGTTGTAAGGCATTTCTATGATAGAGGGGATACGTGACAGACGATCCATATAGATGGAATCACTTACAACAGGGTTGGTAGAGGCCATTGTGCAGTTCTCTCCCAATGTGATGTAATTCTTAGATTGCCAGTCCCAGTAAAGACTGTCCATTTCTGACTGCATACTTTCAGGAACATCAATAATTTCTTCTTTTCCTGTAGTTTGCGAGTGAACGGTAATACTTTGGGTTTGTGCGTTGATTCCCGTTGTTCCTATAAATGTAAATAAACCAATTAAAAAGTTTTTCATGCGATTAAAATTTGAAGCTGCATTGCAGGCCTATTGTATTAGGTATCCTGCTCCGGCCATCATTAAAAATAACAGGTTGTATTTGAAGACCTAAGTCTTTGGATATATCAAAATCAGATAGTTCAGCATCCACGTATGCGTCTATGACAGATAGTATATATACACCGATAAAACAGAATATGCTTAAATCCCGATATCGGCGATAAAAATCTTTTCGTTTTTTAAAGGTATCCTCCATACCTTCCGCACTCACGCCATGAGGCAGGAAGTCTTCGTAGCTTTTGGTATTAGGGTCATCGTCCATAATATCCAGATAGGCTTGCGAATAGTCCTTGTACATTCTGTTGTTCCAGGTCAGCGCATATGCACATCCCACAAATCCTCCATATACTATCGGCAGTTTCCAATATTTACGGTTGTATATCTGTCCTCCGCCGGGAATTACCAACGCCAGCCAGATGGCACGGTTGGAGTTCGGAATAAATCGGGGTTTTGTTTCGGCAGCCATTGCTTTCTGTATGGAATCATTTTTACGGACTAAAGCGGCAGTATCAACAGGTGCTTCCATATTTTCTATCTTTTGTCGTTCTTCCAACAATTTTAGGCTGTCAATGACAAGTGAATCTTTGACTTGTATGATAGAATCTGCCTTTATACCCATACGGCGGTTGCGTGCCTTTTGGGCGTGAACATTCAGGCTTCCAGCCATCATAAGGCATAAAAGCATGAATGTAAACACTTTATATGTGGATGTTTTTCTTTTCAATGTAGTAATAACGCTTTATTCTTTCTTTTTCAGTGAATCCAATATTTCCATGATTCGTTCCAAGTCCTCTTCGTTGTTGAACGGAATACTGATCTTGCCTTTTCCTTTGGCTGTGCATGAAAGCTGTACTTTTGAACCGAAGAATCCGCAGAGATGGCTTTGCAGCAAAGTGTATTCCTCGGATAGTTTGGAACCTTTTGGTTTGATCTTCTTCCCACCGCTGTCCACTGTCTCGCCACTGCTCAGTGCCTTGACAATTTCTTCCACTTTGCGGACAGAATAGCCTTGTGACTGTATTTCATTAAAGATACGTATTTGGGTCTTAGGATCATCTAAGGACAATAAGGCACGGGCGTGTCCCATGTCTATTTCGCGGTTTTTCAATGCTACTTGAATCTGAGCCGGAAGTTTCAGCAGACGCAGATAATTGGCGATAGTGGTACGTTTTTTTCCGACACGTTCGCTCAGCCGTTCCTGTGTCAATGCATATTGTTCCAATAAATGTTGATAAGCCAGTGCAATCTCCAATGAATTCAAATCTTCACGCTGAATATTTTCAATCAACGCCATTTCCATTACATTCTCGTCATCGGCTGTGCGGATGTATGCCGGAATAGATTTAAGTCCTGCCTGTATGGAGGCGCGGTAACGACGTTCTCCGGCTATGATCTGGTAAGAGTCTTCACTCAGTTGACGCAACGTAATGGGTTGGATGATACCAATTTCGGCAATAGAGTCAGCCAACTCCTGTAACGCCACCGGATCAAATTCACGGCGCGGTTGGTTAGGGTTGACGGATATTTTGCTCAGTTCTATCTCATTGATAGAAGATGAGCCGGCTGTCTTTACTTCTTCGGTCGAGATCAGTGCGTCAAGCCCGCGTCCTAAAGCAAATTTTTTCTGTACTGCCATTGTTTACTTACTGTTACGTGTTATAATTTCTTGTGCCAATGCCAAATGATTCTTGGCTCCGGTAGAGTCGGCATCATACAATATTGCAGGAATGCCGTGGCTGGGAGCTTCGCTCAGTTTGACGTTACGCTGTACAATTGTCTTGAATACCAATTCTTGAAAATGGCGTTTCACTTCATCATAAATCTGGTTGGCCAGACGCAGACGTGAATCGAACATTGTCAGCAGGAAGCCTTCTATTTCCAGTGAAGGATTCAGTTTCGATTTAATAATCTTAATGGTATTCAGCAATTTGCTGATGCCCTCTAATGCAAAATATTCGCATTGAACAGGGATAATTACTGAATCGGCTGCTGTCAGCGCATTGATCGTTATCAAGCCTAATGACGGGGAGCAGTCTATCAGGATATAGTCATATTCGTCCCGCATGGGGGCTAATACTTTTTTCATGATCTTCTCGCGGTCTTCCAGGTTCAACATTTCTATTTCTGCGCCAACCAGGTCGATGTGTGAAGATACAATGTCGAGTCCGTCAATGTCGGTGGTATAAATTGCTTCCCGTATATCGGCTTCGTTGATAATACATTCATAGATAGAGCATTCTACCTCTTTGATGTTCACACCCAATCCTGATGATGCGTTGGCCTGAGGGTCTGCATCAATAACCAGCACTTTTTTCTCCAGCGTTGCCAGAGAAGCTGCGAGGTTAATCGTTGTGGTAGTTTTACCTACGCCACCTTTTTGATTGGCTAAAGCAATAATTTTTCCCATATTAATCAGTTTTTCTCGCTGCGAAGTAACAAATAATAGGTGATTGTACCTATAAAAAACGGCAGACATTAGCAAAACTGTTGATAACTCATTGGTTTTGTTAATAACTCAACGGCGGCAAAGATAGAAATTTTCATTCAATTCTATTCTATTTTTAGCACTGGGTTGTAGAACATTAAGATAATTTTCTTTTCTGGCGAGGGGTAGTTCCGGCAAAGAGTTGTATCTTTACGCTCCGAGAAAAAGAGTGGAAAAATATGAAGAGAGAAAAACCGTTGATATTGCTGTCAAATGATGACGGCGTGGAAGCTAAGGGATTGAATGAGTTGATACGTGGGTTGCGTGGAGTGGGTGAAATGATCGTAATGGCGCCGGATGGTCCTCGTTCGGGAGCTTCGGGGGCGATCACTTCCGAACATCCTGTGCGGTATTACAAGGTACGTGAAGAGGAGGACTTGACTGTGTATAAATGTACGGGTACACCGGTAGATTGTGTGAAACTGGCATTGCATACAGTTGTTCCCCGTCGTCCCGATGTGGTGATAGGTGGAATAAACCACGGTGATAATTCTTCAGTGAATGTGCATTATTCCGGTACGATGGGGGTAGTGATTGAAGGGTGCCTGAAGGGGATTTCTTCTATCGGATATTCATTATGTAATCATTTTGCGGATGCTGATTTCTCTTCATCGCTGCCTTATATACGCCGTATTACTGAGCAGGTCCTGGAGCATGGCTTGCCTTTGGGTATTTGCTTGAATGTGAACTTTCCGGATACGGCTTCTTTGAAAGGGGTACGCATCTGCCGTCAGACGAATGGGGCTTGGATTAATGAATGGAAGCGTAGTCTGCATCCTCGGGGTGGAGAGTATTTCTGGCTGACCGGAGAGTTTGATAACTATGAACCGGAAGCGGAAGATTCGGACCACTGGGCATTAGGGCATGGGTATGTGGCGGTAACTCCTACCCAAATTGATGTGACCGCTTATGGGATGATGAATGAGTTGAAAAACTGGAATCTGGAAGTATGAAATACTATTTGATAGTAGGCGAGGCATCAGGCGATTTGCACGCATCTAATTTGATGTGTGCCTTGATACAGGAAGATCCGGAAGCAGAATTCCGTTTCTTTGGCGGGGACTTGATGACGGCTGTTGGTGGAACGCGGGTGAAGCATTACAAAGAACTGGCTTATATGGGTTTTATCCCGGTGTTGTTGCATTTGCGTACTATCTTTCGGAATATGAAAGAATGTAAGCAGGACATTGTTCGTTGGGCTCCTGATGTAGTGATTCTGGTGGATTATCCTGGCTTTAACCTGAAAATAGCCGAGTTTATAAAGAAGCAGACGCAAATACCTGTCTACTATTATATTTCTCCTAAAATATGGGCTTGGAAAGAGTATAGGATTAAAAATATCAAGCGGGATGTGGACGAATTGTTTTCTATCCTGCCTTTTGAGATTGAGTTTTTTGCCGGACATCAGTACCCTGTTCATTATGTGGGTAATCCTTGTGTAGATGCAGTGGATGCTTATTGTAAGAAACATCCGGATGGGTTTCCGGAATTTGTGGCGGATAATGGTTTGTCCGAAAAGCCTGTTATCGCATTGTTGGCGGGCAGCCGGAAACAGGAAATCAAAGACAACCTACCGATGATGCTGGAGGCTGCTGCTCCGTTTACCAAAGATTATCAATTGGTGTTGGCAGGGGCTCCGGGGATGGACCCTGCCTATTATGCGGGTTATATAAATCCGAATGTACCGGTTAAAATCATTTTCGGACAGACTTACAGGCTGTTGCAGCACGCGCAGGCGGCATTGGTGACTTCGGGTACTGCAACTTTGGAAACAGCTCTTTTCCGTGTTCCTCAAGTGGTGTGTTACTATACTCCGGTAGGGACGTTTATCGCTTTTCTTCGCCGGCATATTCTAAAAGTGAAATATATTTCGTTGGTTAATCTGGTAGCCGATAAGGAAGTGGTGCGTGAACTGGTAGCCGATACGATGACGGTAGATAATGTACGTTCGGAGTTGGAAGCTCTTCTATATAATAAGGTATATAGGAATAAGATGTTGGAAGAGTATGATCGTATAATTCAAATTTTAGGTCCGGCAGGAGCTTCGGAGGCAGCGGCACGCAAGATGGTGGCCTTACTGAAGAAATAAACTTTTCACGCTGTTTTTTTGTTCTTTCGGGTAAATAACCTAAACCCCGGAAAATATGAAATATTCTTTTTCATCGATGTTAGGGGCGGTACTTCTTTTTAGCGGAGTATTCGCCTTTTCAGCTTGTGGCAATGACGAAAGTTATCCCGATAGTACAGTAACTATAGCTATGGCTACAGTAGAAAAGCAACCTCAGTATGACGCTCCTTATTTTATATTGGATAATGGAGAGAAATTGTGGGTGGTACAGAATGCTGTACCTTACCGGGATTTGAAGACGGGAGAGCGTATCTTTGGAAGTTATACCTTTCTGGAAGCTGGTGAGAGTGGTTTTGCCTATGATATCCGTTTGAATGACTATGCCATGGTACCTGTTCAAGATATTATCGGACTGAATCCTGATAATATGGATAGTATAGGAAATATGAAAGTGCAGATTAAAAATATATGGTTTTCCAATGAGTATATGAATGTGCGTTTTATGCTGAATTTTCCCAATCCCCAAAGGCCTATTCTCAATCTGGTTGTCAATGAGATGATTCCTTTGGTAAATGACGGGTATGCGCATTTGGAACTCCGCTATAACAATAATGGCAGCCAAGGACGGTTGGTACCTGGTCTGGTTTCTTTCAAATTAGGAAGTTACTCACCGGAAAACAGTGAATTAAAAGGATTAAAGGTGCTGGTACGTCCTGTAGGCGGTGAAGAAAAAACATATATCTTCTCTTACCCGCTTACTGACAAGAGTACGCCTGATTTTAATCTTTTGGATCTGGCGGAATTAAAATAAAGAAACTACATACAAATAGACTACTGCTGCAGGGATAGCGAGGATTGCGCTGTCGAAACGATCGAGCATTCCACCATGTCCCGGCAAAATATTACCCGAATCTTTGATACCTAAACGGCGCTTCAATAAAGATTCCGTCAAATCACCCCAGGTACCGAATATTACTACTGTTAATGCTAGTCCAATCCATACCCCGGTGGACATGAAGGGAAAGAAATGAGCCAGTATGAAGGAGGATATGATGCAGAATACACTGCCACCGATAGAACCTTCCCACGATTTTTTAGGGGAAATACGCTCGAACAGTTTGTGTTTGCCAAACAGCATCCCCGTGCAATAAGCCCCCGTATCATTCACCCAGTTAAAAATAAAAATAGATAGTGGGAGAATAGCATTGTATTGTGAAATACTCGCTGTTTCGTCCGAGTGGAAAGCCAATACATTCAACAAAGCAAATGGCAGAGCGATGTACATTTGGCTTAGCATGGCGTATGCCCAGTTGTTCAGAGGGTTTTCTTTTTTCAAATAAAGTTCGCTGACCATCAGGTAGATGAATAAAGCCAGATAAGGAATAAATATACCTGTTTGTGAAGGATCTATTCCAAAATAAAAAAAGCACAGGAAAAGAAAAATTCCGCTGAGAATACATATGCGTTTATTTACTTGTATTCCTTCTACATGATTGACCAAATTACAGAATTCATTGATAGCCAATGCGCTGATAATGGCAAATAGGATACCGAAAGAAACAGCCCCACCCACTATGCAGCCTATCAGTACTGCAACGAAAATAATTCCGGTTATGGCACGTTGTAAGAAATTGCTTTTCACGGTCGTTAGTCTTAAGTGATTCAAAAATCAAAATA
>ENA-OQJW01000034-OQJW01000034.1-human-gut-metagenome-genome-assembly--contig:-NODE-34-length-22745-cov-2.527191_pt1 | contig 22745 bp, 19 predicted proteins | sample MGYA00242619_ERZ504786 | MGnify/ENA primary metagenome ERZ504786 (study PRJEB26092, sample SAMD00036357) | human gut metagenome | host: Homo sapiens | study: EMG produced TPA metagenomics assembly of... | reverse complement strand
CCAGAGCGAAGGAAGAAACATCTCCTTCTCGGTGGGCAACATGTATTTGGGACGCGTCAAAAAATTGATGCCCGGCCTGAATGCCTGCTTCGTGGACGTGGGTTACGAGAAAGACGCTTTTCTTCATTATCTGGACCTAGGTCCTCAATTTAACTCGTTAGAGAAGTACGTAAAGCAAACTTTAAGCGACAAGAAGAAGCTGAATCCCATTACCAAAGCAACCATACTTCCCGACCTTGAAAAGGACGGAACGGTTTCCAACACACTCAAGGTGGGACAAGAAGTAGTGGTGCAAATTGTCAAGGAACCTATCTCTACCAAAGGGCCGCGACTGACTTCCGAGCTTTCCTTTGCCGGAAGATACCTCGTGCTGATTCCCTTCAATGACAAGGTTTCCGTATCAACAAAAATTAAATCGAGCGAAGAACGCGCCCGTCTGAAACAGTTATTGCAAAGCATCAAACCGAAAACTTCGGAGTGATTGTACGCACCGTAGCGGAAGGCAAAAGGGTGGCCGAGCTTGATGCAGAGCTTAAAGTCTTGCTGAAACATTGGGAAGAAACAATCACTAAAGTACAGAAGGCTCCCAAACTGCCGGCATTAGTATACGAAGAGACCAGCCGCACGGTAGCCATGTTGCGCGATCTTTTCAATCCGTCTTATGAGAACATCTATGTGAACGATGAAACGGTGTTCCATGAGATTAAGGATTATGTATCACTTATCGCCCCTGAACGGGCCGAAATCGTAAAACTGTACAAAGGTCAGCTTCCCATATTCGACAACTTCGGTATTACCAAACAAATCAAATCCTCTTTCGGAAAAACCATTTCGTATAAGAGTGGAGCTTACCTGATTATTGAACACACAGAAGCGCTTCATGTAGTGGATGTCAATAGCGGAAACCGCTCCAAATCTGCCAACGGGCAGGAGGCTAACGCACTGGATGTAAACCTGGGTGCCGCCGACGAACTGGCACGCCAGTTAAGATTGCGTGATATGGGTGGCATTATCGTGGTTGACTTCATTGACATGAATCTAGCAGAGAACCGGCAGAAACTGTACGAACGTATGTGCCAAAACATGCAGAAAGACAGAGCAAAACATAACATTCTGCCCCTCAGTAAATTTGGATTGATGCAAATTACCCGCCAACGCGTGCGTCCTGCCATGGATGTCAACACCAATGAAACCTGCCCCACCTGCTTCGGGAAAGGTAGCATAAAGCCATCCATCCTTTTCACGGATACTTTGGAGAGTAAGATTGATTACCTAGTCAACAAATTGAAGATAAAGAGATTTACGCTGTACATCCATCCGTACATCGCAGCATACGTGAACCAGGGACTGGTTTCCCTGAAGCGCAAATGGCAAATGAAGTACGGATTCGGAATAAAGATTATCCCCGACCAAAGTCTGGCCTTCCTGCAATATCGGTTCACCGATGTTCACGGTGAGGAGATAGACATGAAAGAGGAAATTGAAATCAAGTAAAAGAAAAGGGAGTGATCTTCAAAAGTCACTCCCTTTCTTTATTTCACTACTTTGGTATTCAAGGCTTGATTTCGAAATTCCACAAACTCGAACAACTTGTCACATTCTGCCGATTATAACTTGCCCAACCATCAACAAAACTGGCAAAACAACAGACCATCTGCTGCCTCTACTTTATTTGCCTTGCTTATAATCTTTCACTATTCCCTCCGCAATCCAATTTGCCAATGCCTGACGGTTATTCTTCAGAACCAGCCGCTGTTGGTCACGCTTGTTTCCGGATATTTCCCAATTCCAGAAACACCGCTACAGGAGTAGTATTACGCAATACATACAAATTACGTTCACTCACCGTCCCGCGAAAACCACGGTTTGGCTGATGCTTATCATATTTCTTATCAAAGGTACGGTGCAAGTTGTTGGCCAACCGCTTGCCCTTTATACTCTTAGGAGCGTTATAAAAAAACACATCCGTCTGCTGTCCTTGGCTGCGACTGTCCACATGAATAAATACAGCTCGTTTGTAATTGCTCTTATCCTTCCGATATAGTTTATTCACCCAGTCACAACGTTGCTTCAAACGAGCCACCTGATTCAAGGGAATAGGGTCTCCCATGCAAGTTTCACGCTTACTGTTTACCAGGACATGACCGTCACGAATACCATCCTTCTTATCTTGAATGATAATATGTACCTTCGCACCGCGTGACAACAACTCACGTGCCAACCGCAGAATAATATCGTATGCATACTCATCCTCATGCAACTGACGCCCCTGATAGATACCGATGGCCCCAGGATCAGGACCTCCGTGCCCACTCACCAAATAAAAACAAGCTCCGCTTAATTCATTAGATGTAATCTGATAGGTGGCATACTCCTTTCCAAATAAAGACTCCTTGCCGGTACGAGGCTTTTTCTTTGCCAGAAGCGGTGATAGAACAAAAAATAAAAATGTAACAAATAGTACCGATACCCTCATTGCCTGTTATTTTTCTCCCAACATTTCATCTATCTTCTTGCACAAAGAAGAAAATTCCTCTTCATTGTACAAACGGGTCAGCATGACAATCTTGCCCGCTTTGTCAATCAACACATTACGGGTGATACCCGCCTTACGATCCGCATATCTGGCAAAAATATCAGCCCCCGGATCAAGGGCCAACGGATAGGTCACGCCGGTACGTTTGGCAAAAGCCACTACAGTTTCCAAAGGTTCGTCCCGATCCACTCCAAAGAGAGCAAACGCTTTATTATCCTTATGTTTCAACCAGATATCTTTTTCAATAAAAGGCATCTCCTTTCGGCAAACTCCACACCAACTGGCAGTGAACTGAAGCATCACTACCTTGCCACGCAAATCAGAGAGTTTTACTTTCTGTCCGTCTGTCAGCTCCATTTCAAAATCGGGAGCCATATCCCCTACCTTTACTATATAACCAGCATTATCAGGAGTAACCTGTTGTGCCTTCACCGGCTGGCTCAGCAAACATGCGCAAACCAGCAACATCAGACTCATAAACTTCTTCATCGTTATTCTCTATTTTTATATATTCGCTACAAAGATAGGCTATTCCATCATTTTTTCGTAATTTTGCCACCCAAAATAACTACCAACTTATCAAGAAGATGAATATTTTTTGGGATACAATCACTCATTATAATGCGGGTACGTGGATTTATCAAGTTATTATTACCCTTATCGGCATTATTTTAACCTGTTCTCTATTCAAAAAACCTACAAAAAAAATAAAGGTAGCAATGAAGTTATACCTTATATTCTTGAATGTATGGATAGCTGCCGTGTATTACATGATTTATTGTGAACCAAGAAGTTATAACAGTGCTTTGGCAGGATTTTGGGGAATCATGGCCATCTTCTGGATTTATGACCTGAAAGTAAACTACACCCCTTTTGATCAGACTCACAAACATACCGCACTAGCCGTCCTGCTTTGTATGTTGCCACTGGCCTATCCACTCTTCTCCATTATAAGGGGGATGAGCTTTCCCATGATGACCTCACCTGTAATGCCTTGTTCGGTAGCGGTTTTCACCATCGGACTGCTGCTGGCATTTTCCAAACGAGTCAATATCTTTCTCGTCATGTTTCTCTGCCACTGGGCGCTGATCGGTTTCACCAAAACTTACTTTTTCCATATTCCCGAAGATTTTCTGCTGGCAAGTTCGGCTGTACCAGGACTTTATCTGTTCTTTAAAGAATACACAGCTTCCCATCTGCATACTTCTACCCTTTTCCGTGCCCGTATGATTAATCTCGCCTTAATTATTGCTTGCGGTGCAATCGGTGTGCTGTTCATGATATCTATGGTGTGCGAACTAGCTCAAGAACAGGCTTTATCGAAATAAAAACACGTCTTAATGAGGTACTTTGCAAAATCTTTCGTACTTTTGCCAACAAATTGAGTTAATGTTTTAACAGGATGAACGTATTAGAACTAAGTGAACAGGAGATTATCAGACGAAACAGTCTGAATGAATTGCGCGCTATGGGCATCGAACCATACCCCGCAGCTGAGTATGTAACCAATGCATTTTCTACAGATATAAAAGCTGAGTTCAAAGATGATGAGGAACCTCGCAAAGTATCGGTAGCCGGACGTATGATGAGCCGCCGTGTGATGGGTAAAGCTTCATTCATCGAATTACAAGACTCAAAAGGCCGTATCCAGGTATATATCACTCGTGACGACATCTGTCCGGATGAAAATAAAGAATTGTACAACACAGTGTTCAAACGTCTGCTGGACCTTGGTGACTTCGTTGGTATAGAAGGATTCGTATTCAGAACCCAGATGGGTGAAATCAGTATCCACGCTAAAAAACTGACCGTACTGTCCAAGTCTATCAAACCACTTCCTATTGTAAAATATAAGGATGGGGTCGCTTACGATAAGTTTGAAGATCCCGAACTGCGTTACCGCCAGCGTTATGTGGATTTAGCCGTAAACGAGGAGGTAAAAGACATCTTCATCAAACGCAGCAAGGTATTCAGCTCTATGCGTGAATATTTCAACTCAAAAGGTTATATGGAAGTGGAAACTCCGATTCTGCAATCCATTGCCGGCGGAGCAGCCGCACGTCCGTTCATTACTCATCACAACGCACTGGACATGCCGCTGTATATGCGCATCGCCAGCGAATTGTACTTGAAAAGACTTATCGTAGGTGGTTTCGAAGGTGTGTATGAAATAGGCAAGAACTTCCGTAACGAAGGAATGGACCGCACACACAATCCGGAATTCACCTGCATGGAAATATATGTTGCCTACAAAGACTATAACTGGATGATGGAGTTTACAGAAAAGATGATTGAAAAAATCTGTCTGGATGTAAATGGAACCACTCAGGTAAAGGTAGGCGACAACATTATTGATTTCAAAGCCCCGTACAAGCGTGTCACTATGCTGGATTCCATCAAGGAACACACCGGCTATGACCTGACAGGCATGAACGAAGAACAGATACGCGAAGTTTGTCAGAAACTGAACATGGAAATTGACAATACAATGGGTAAAGGCAAGCTGATTGATGAAATCTTCGGAGAATTCTGTGAAGGTACTTACATCCAGCCTACTTTCATCACCGACTATCCGAAAGAAATGTCTCCGCTGACAAAAATACACCGCAGCAATCCGGATTTGACAGAGCGCTTCGAACTGATGGTAAACGGCAAGGAACTGTGTAACGCATACTCTGAACTGAACGACCCGATTGATCAGTTGGAACGCTTCGAAGAACAAATGAGACTGAGCGAAAAGGGAGATGACGAAGCGATGATTATTGACAAGGACTTTGTCCGTGCGTTGGAATATGGTATGCCCCCCACTTCGGGGATGGGTATCGGTATGGACCGTCTGACGATGCTGATGACCGGGCAGTCTACCATTCAGGAAGTATTGTTCTTCCCCCAGATGCGTCCCGAAAAGGTTACTCCGAAAGACACTCCTGCCAAATTTATGGAATTGGGAATTTCAGAAGACTGGGTTCCTGTCATTCAGAAAGCAGGCTATAACCTGGTGAGCGATATGAAAGAAGTGAATCCGCAGAAGTTGCATATGGACATTTGCGGAATCAACAAAAAATATAAATTGGAACTGACCAATCCTACGGTGGACGAAGTTGCCGGATGGATTGCGAAAATTGAGAATTGAGAATTTAAAGATTGAGAATTATTCCAATTGTCAATTATCCATCATAAATAATAAGCATGAAATTGCCCGGTAAAATAGCGATAATGGGTGGTGGCAGCTGGGCCACGGCTATTGCAAAAATAGTCTTGGCTCAGGCTGAATCAATCAACTGGTATATGCGCCGCGATGACCGAATTGAAGAATTCAAGCGTTTGGGACATAATCCGGCTTATCTGACAAGTGTGCGCTTTAGAAATAAAGAACATCAACTTTTCATCAGATATTAACAAGGTGGTAAAGGAATCGGATACTCTGATATTTGTTACCCCCTCTCCTTATCTGAAAAGCCACCTGAAAAAGCTGAAAACCAAAATAAAGGACAAGTTCATTGTCACTGCTATCAAAGGTATTGTCCCTGACGAGAACCTGATTGTTTCCGATTATTTTCACCAGGTATACGGTGTTCCCGAAGAGAATATAGCCGTCATCGCCGGTCCGTGCCATGCAGAGGAAGTAGCCTTGGAGCGTCTTTCTTACCTTACTATCGGATGTAAAGACATTGACAAGGCGAAAATATTTGCCCGCCAACTGGCCGGACATTATATAAAAACTTCTGTAAGCCCGGATGTGGCAGGTATAGAATATGCTTCTGTGTTGAAGAATATTTATGCCATCGCCGCCGGAATTTGCAGCGGTCTGAAATATGGAGACAACTTCCAGGCCGTATTAATATCGAATGCCATTCAGGAAATGAACCGCTTCCTGAATACCGTACATCCCGTAGAACGTTCTATTGACGATTCCGCCTATCTGGGTGACCTGTTGGTAACGTCTTATTCCAATTTCAGCCGGAACCGCGTATTCGGGACCATGATTGGTAAAGGTTATTCCGTAAAAAGCGCACAGATAGAAATGGAAATGATTGCCGAAGGATACTACGGAACGAAATGTATCAAGGAGTTAAACAAGCACTTGCACGTGAACATGCCTATCGTAGATGCCGTATATAATATTTTATATGAGCGCATCTCGCCCATGATTGAGATTAAATTATTAACTGATTCATTCAGATAAAATATCAGATACAATGAAGAATATTAGTTTAAACATCGACAAAGTAGCCGGTTTTGCTTCTAAGGAAACAATCGCTGCTTACGAACCTCAGGTGAAAGCCTGCATGGAAACATTGGAAAACGGTACAGGTAAAGGTAATGACTTCTTGGGTTGGTTGCACTTGCCATCGTCTATAACAGCCGAACATTTGGCTGACTTGAAAGCTACTGCCCAGGTTCTGCGCGACAACTGTGAAGTAGTAGTAGTAGCAGGTATCGGTGGAAGCTATCTGGGAGCACGGGCCGTAATCGAAGCTTTATCCAATAGTTTCCAATGGTTGAAAGCAAAACAAGACGGACCCGTCATCGTATTTGCAGGCCACAATATCGGCGAAGATTATTTGTTCGAATTAACTGAATACCTGAAAGGTAAAAAGTTCGGTGTAATTAATATTTCCAAATCTGGTACTACTACGGAAACCGCTTTGGCTTTCCGTTTGCTGAAAAAACAGTGTGAAGACCAGCTTGGAAAGGAAATGGCGAAGAAAGTGATTGTTGCCGTTACAGATGCCAAGAAAGGTGCTGCACGTGTTACAGCAGATAAAGAAGGATATCAGACTTTCATTATCCCCGATAATGTAGGTGGCCGTTTCTCTGTCTTGACTCCGGTAGGTTTGTTGCCTATCGCAGTGGCAGGTTTCGACATCGAAAAATTAGTGGAAGGCGCACGCACAATGGAAACAGTATGTGGGCCGGCTACTCCGTTTGCCGAAAACCCTGCTGCCGTTTATGCCGCTACCCGCAATGAATTGTATAAAAACGGCAAGAAGATTGAGATTTTGGTAAACTTCAATCCCAAACTGCACTATATGAACGAATGGTGGAAACAATTGTACGGTGAATCCGAAGGCAAGGACGGTAAAGGTATTTATCCGTCTGCCGTCGACTTCTCTACCGACCTCCATTCTATGGGACAGTGGATTCAGGAAGGTGAACGTACTATCTTCGAAACAGTTATCTCTATCGAAAAGCCGGAACATACACTTCAAGTTCCTTCGGACAGCGAAAATTTGGATGGCTTGAATTTCCTGGCAGGAAAGCGTGTGGACGAAGTGAACAAGATGGCAGAACTGGGAACTCAGCTGGCACACGTTGACGGTGGTGTACCCAATATGCGACTGATTGTGCCCGAGCTGAATGAATACTATCTGGGAGAAATCATCTATTTCTTTGAAAAAGCTTGTGGTATCAGCGGTTATTTGCTGGGAGTAAATCCGTTCAACCAACCGGGCGTGGAAGCATACAAGAAAAATATGTTTGCTTTGTTGAACAAACCGGGATACGAAGAAGAGTCTAAAGCCATCCAAGCTAGATTATAATCGTCAAGAACCTATAAAGAATGCCATTTATCAATGTCATTCTGAATGACAGTGAAGAATCTGAAAGCATCCACCAAGTGCTTGCAGATTCTTCACTTTGTTCCAATCCAACGGTCACAACCGTTGGAAGTAATAATTATACATTTATTCTATGTTTAAAGAAGCGATAAATAACTATCTTCATGCTCATGGATACGAATCCATCGACCTGAAAGCCGTATTATTCGATATGGACGGAGTGCTGTTCGACTCCATGCCCAACCATGCTGAAGCATGGCATAAAATAATGAAACGCTTCGGTTTCGGCCTCAGCCGAGAAGAAGCTTATATGCACGAAGGGCGTACCGGTGCATCTACGATCAATATAGTAAGTCGCCGGGAGCGTGGGCATGATGCTACAGAAGAAGAAATAAAAGCCATCTACCAAGCCAAAACTGAAGAATTCAACAAATGCCCCAAAGCAGAACGAATGCCCGGCGCACTGGAAGTATTGACTAAAATAAAGAGCGAAGGACTGACTCCGATGGTAGTGACCGGTTCGGGACAAACTTCGTTATTAGACCGGTTAAATCATAATTTTCCGGGCATCTTCCAAGCAGACTTAATGGTTACCGCCTTTGATGTGAAATATGGGAAACCAAATCCGGAACCGTATCTGATAGCCCTAAAGAAAGGCGGCTTCAAACCCAATGAAGCGTTAGTAATAGAAAATGCACCACTAGGTGTACAGGCGGGAGTTGCCGCCGGTATTTTTACTATCGCCGTGAATACAGGACCATTGCACGACAATGTATTACTGAATGAAGGAGCGAATTTACTTTTTCATTCCATGCCCGACTTCAATAAAAATTGGGAAACACTACAATCTGCATTAAAACAAGATTAAATTTTGCAAGAATTCTTCACAATCAATAAAAAAGAGCTCCTTGCTTTCACCTAGATGAAAAACAAGGAGCCCATATTATATAAAAAATCACAGCCTATCAAAATACCTGAACCTACTTTAAAACTTTGCGTAACCAAGGAATAACCAGTTCGTTTTTAAAATAATGAGAAGGGGGATCTACATTGACCGTTTCGAAATAGGTCTTTGAATCCAGTCCTTCATCAAGGTGCTCCACATCTTTTCTAACTGCCTTATCAGCAAACTTCGGATAATGATGAAACTCCGCATTTTCCGGTTTTCCACTAGCAGCATAAGCAGATTGCACCAAACGGAAATCACGGTCCAACCCTCCCTCTGTAAAAATGATAGGACGAGGAGCTAATGACGCAACAACATCTGGAAAATTAAAATACCTCCAATAACCAGGTATCAGATGACGGATAGAATTTGGAAAAGGACGCCTGTTTTCCTTGTCAGGTTTAGTCATCACAACGGCACGTTCTTGAGTCTGGCATAGAAAATCATTGTACACAAAAGCATAAATGTCCTTATCCAACACCCCCAAGACCATCATCGGTTCTGTACCTAATGAGAATCCGCTAATCACAATCCTGTCCTTTCGGATATAAGACTGGTCTTTCATCCAATTCAGCACTTGCATATCCAGATAAGAAGTATACCCTAGCCAACTCCATCCCAGTTCAAGCAAAAAACGGGAAACAACATCATAGTCATAATTCCATCCTTTATCATAACATTCCAAATCGGAGGCTTCTCCGGCAGCGGCATTATCCACCGCTACCGCCACATAACCTTCTTTAACCATATTCAAAGCCATACTTACTTTGGGATTATTATAATCCTCAGTTAACTTATCACAGATGCCGGGCTCACCGGCCAATCCTTCTTTGGTCCTTCCGGAACCCGGAATGCACAAGACTCCGGGTACTGCACCCTTCAAATGTTCCGGTTTCAAAACCAGAAAAGTGGAAACTGACTTTGGAAAAGGATAGAACTCCCATTTCTCTAAAATATATCCCTCTTTTTTTTCCGTTTTCACACAGACAGGAGACGGTTGTCCCTTTATCTCGGGAAACTTCATGATCTCCACCATTGCAGCACGCACTCCATCCTGCCATTGCGTAAAATCCTGTGCGGACATACCGGAACGGTAAGCATATTGGGGATGTGTATCTTTCAACATCTCATGCACAATGGCATAAGTACTTAGTAACCGTCCATCCCCACGATCTGATTTCACAACTGCATGCTTCTCAGGTTGGTAATTCTGAGAATTACCAACCATACATAAGCTGCATACAGATACTAAAAAGAGCAATCTTTTCATTATCATCATATTATCTCACTATTATTCATACCCCGGAGTCTGCTTAATTTCCGGATCTCCATTCAAAACTTCCACATTAACAGGCCACAACATCATATACGCCTTATCCTCTGTTAATATAGGCAATGAACTTCCATAATGCGCTTTAACAGAAAAGACAAAAGGTTTTCCGTTGGAATCACGTAAACGCAATAAATCAAACCAGCGGCTTCCCTCACCTACAAACTCTTTATCACGTTCCTGCAAAATAGCCCACTCATTATCCGCATAATCTCCTGCGATATATTTATGTTGTTCAAATTTATCACCATAAGCACGCTTACGTACCTCATTTATATATGCAGCACATTTATCCGGAGCTCCCAACCCGTTTTCACACTCGGCCAGCATCAACAAAACATCAGCATATCTATATACCGGTACATCTGAATCATAATAATGAGTTCCTCCATCCGTATGTCCCATCAGTTTTTTCCAACAAGCGCCACGAGTCTTTCCTTCGAACATATATTGAAAGAAAGTAGCATCCAAACGAGTATCTTCCTTATCATAAATCTCGATAAACGGCACTTTATACTCATAACGTAATGGTCCGGCTGTCAATAGCTTCAACGGATCCGGACCATATTTATTTCCATCCAAGTCCGTAGCATTGGTAAACAAGGCTACATTATAGAACCAGTTCGCCCCCCAATTGGTCAATTCATTCTTATTAAAACACAGAGCGAAAATAATCTCTTTATTCTTCTTCCCTTCCGGAGTCCATAAATCCGCAAAGTTTGGAAGCAGTTCGAATTGTTGGTTCACCAAATTCAATAAAGCCTTCTTTGCTGTCAACAAGTCACTGTTATTAGGATCTACGGCAGTCAGAGTAGCTATATGATCCCCTGCAATATCATCATCGGGTAATCCTGTAGTGACTTTGGCAGACCACATATATATCTTGGCCTTCAAAAGTTCCGTTGCATAATAAGACCATTCATATTGGTCGGACATCTTCTTATCCGACTCATTGAAGAAAGCTTCGGATTTATTAATATCTTCTTTGATAAACTCTAACGTTTCCTCCGGAGTAGAACGAGCCTTATATAATTGCGTAATATCAATGCTACCCTCGGTAACTTTCGGTTCCGTCTCTAACGGCACACCACCAAATGTTCGATAAAGATAGAAATAGTAATATGCACGCAAGCCATAAGCCTGTCCCAAATAAAATGATTTCTCCATTCCAGTCATATAATCAATTTCTTTATCTACATTTCTGATAAACAAATTTATATGCATGATATTTGGGTACACCTCATACCAATCATCGACACCGGTATTATCTTTCGTAAGCAGATTATTAGTCATAGGCGGACCATATACCCCCTCACCCATAGAAGTAACATCACTTATCAGAATCTCACTTCTGAACTCTCCCAATGTGACAGGCATCTGATATTTATCTCTTAAATCGGCATGAATACCAGTCATAAACATTTCTACCTGAGATTTCTGATTCCAAAAATCATTAGAGCCATAATAATCTTCAGGAGACAGGTCCAACGCATCACAAGCAGACAATACCATCATCCCACTCAACAATATGCTATAAATATTTTCTTCATAATCCTTCCTATTTATTAGAATGTAACATTTAAACCCAAAACAACTGTTCTAGGAGGGGATATCCTCCATTCTGACTGACACCATATTCGGGGGTCGCCATATTTTTGGCTGCTGTAATATATCCCAAATTCTGTGCTGTTACAGAAACATCCACCTTGCTCAAACCGGATTTATGAATCCAACTCTGAGGCAAGGAATACGACAGGCTTATTTCACGAAAAGCCAAATAATCGCCACGATAACAATTAATGTCTGATATTCTGTCATAATTACGTTTGCCTAAAAAGTCAGCCCATCCATACACCGGATATTTTCCATTCGGATTACTTTCCGACCAGGAATCTTTAACCAAAGATATGGTATTAAATGTTCCCTGCATATTACCCATAATCCAAGGAGTTTTCCAATCATGCACCCAATAGCCTAAAGCATAATCCAGACGGCAGTTCAAAGTTAATCCTTTCCATGAAGTATTAATGTTAAAGCCTCCGGTCCAATGAGGTATCGTATTACCCAATTTCACCCGGTCATAATCATCAATTACACCATCCCCATTCACATCCTGCCATTTCACATCACCAGCCTGTATAGGCAGTCCTTTCTCCTTTTCGGCATCCGACAATTTAGCCCAAGCTTCAGGTCCATAGAGCACTTTGGCATCTGCTCCATTTTCCGTATAAGTGGATCTGTCTATCAGATTACCTGGAATCTCACTCTCACTCTTATAAATACCAAGAGATTTAAAGGCGTAAATCACACCATATTCCTGTCCTTCCTGATAACCACCCACCCATTGTCTTTCATAGGTACCATCTGCCAGCTTGCGTCCCGTATAAACCTGATAGGCATCCTGCATATTATTCGGCAATCCATTGTACGGTAATGAGATAATCTTATTCTTATTATAAGCGGTATTCATACTAACTGTAAATTTCCAATCTTTGGTACGCAAAACATTGGCAGTCAGTTCTAACTCCATACCTTGGTTTTGTACTTCTCCATTGTTAGAAAGGAAAGAAGAAACTCCGCTATGGGAAGGCAGGGTGATTTCTGCAAATTTATCCTGTGTACGTCTATTATAATAGGTGAAGTTCAAGATATATTTGTTATTCAGAAAACCAATATCGAAACCTGTCTCAAATGTGTACGATTTTTCCCATCTCATGGTGGGATTAGGCAAATCGTTTATCATCAAAGGAACTTTGCCATTATAGTTGGGTACTATTTTACCATCTTTATCTTTCATAATACCATAAGAGCCTTGAACCGTATAATAATCAAGTCCTGTCACTACATTACCATTAGCATCCAGTACACCAGACACATTTCCATTGGCACCGTAACTAGCACGAATTTTAGCATAAGAAAGTACATTGCTACAAGACTCCATAAAATTCTCTCTACTCAATACCCAACCGGCTGATATACCGGGAAAGGTTCCCCAACGGTTATCTTTTGGCAGCTTGGAGTATCCATCGCGACGTAAAACAAGGCTCAGCAAATACTTGGACTTATAATCATAATTCACTCTACCAAAGAATGAAAGAATGCGTTGTCTGTAATGCCAGGAATCTATTTGCCGCACTCCGGCAGCAGTCGAAGTATAATTCAAATCCTGAAAATCAGATAATGGAGATCCATAACCGGACGCCGAAAAACCTTTCTTGTATGAGTCATAATATTCTACGCCTGCCATCGCATCTATAGAATGATCTTGCCGGAATGTAGTCTGATAATTCAAGATTCCATTGTAAGTCTGGTCCAAAAGTCGTTCATGCTTGTTGGAAGTACTATGATTAGTGTCATACACCGGTCCTGTAGCTACAATATAGTCCCCTTTGAAGAACTCTCTGCTGTCATCAAAATAAAACCAAGTTCCTGTGGTCTTGAATGTCAACCCTTTCATTATATTAAAGGTAAAAGACTGACTCAAATTAAACTTGTCTGTATTATTATCATAGTTCAATGCATCCTCATACACTTTCACTGTGGTCCAGCCACGGGCATAAGAAGCCACGGCAGGGCCTGCCAACCAATCGCCATCCGGACTTTTCACACGGAATGTAGGAGGAACGGACAAGGTAGTACTGAAAAAATCACCTTCACCGGCATATCCTGCACCACCATCGTCCATTTTGCATCGGTAAATGTCAAAGAAGAATTAGAAGTAAGCCAAGGCTTAATTTTATAATCTGCATTGATCGTGAAATTCAAACGGTGATACCAGTTGTTCATCGCATTTCCTTCGCTGCGATTATAGCCTAGGCTTGCATAATAATGTCCCTTATCATTGCCGCCGGATACGCTCAAGTTATAATCCTGAGTAATAGCCGGAGATTTGATATTATAATCTTTCAGCTGATTATCACAATAAATCAATTTTTGTCCCGGATTCACCGGGTCATCCATTGTCTGCCAACCTTGTTTTAACAGGAAAGCCAGATCATCTGTATAATTCATAACACCCCATACGGCTGTATTGTCTTTATTGCCATTAAGTACATTCCCTTTTTCATCAAAATATCTGTTTCCTGTTCCGTAAGGCTGTGTTCCGGATAAAGTCGCATCACTGGCAAATCCATGCCAAGCGCCCGATTTATCCTGCCATATATGCGAAGACCGATAAAATGCTGAACGCATATAATACAAATAATCATGAGCATTCAAAAACTCATACTGGCTATGGAAAAAATTGAAACCGACTTTCGCACTCAAATTTATTTCCGTATGTCCTTCCGAACCTCTTTTAGTAGTAACAAGAATTACACCATTGGAAGCACGCGCACCGTAAATAGCTGTAGCACCAGCATCTTTCATGACCTCCAAAGACTCGATATCCTCCGGATTCACATCACTCAACGACTCGCGTACAGCACCATCGATAATAACCAAAGGTGAACCGCTACCATCCAGATTGGTACCACCACGAAGTACCAAAGTAGGAGTGGAATTCGGATTACCACTAGTTTGCTGCACCCTTAATCCTGCCACTGCACCAGACAGTGCTTGCGCCGGATTAGTATGGGCACCCGTACTTAAAGTAGAATTATCAACTTTAGCAATAGAATTAGTCATCTTGGAACGAAGTTGTGTGCCCCCATAACCTGTTATCACCACTTCATCCAAAGTCTTATTGTCTTCCTGCAGTTGAACATTCAAAAACGGCTTTTTCCCTACAACCATTTCTTGAGTCAGATAACCGATATAAGAAAAGACCAAAGACGCTTTTTCACTTACCATTAACGTAAACTGGCCGTCTATATCAGTTATGGTACCATTGGTAGTACCTTTCTCTATAATATTAGCCCCAATAATTGCTTCTCCTTTGGCATCGGTCACTATACCTTTGACAGTCACTTTCTCTTGTTGCATAACAATGGGAGGCGTTTCTTCTCTAGAAATGGCCTTACGAATTATTACTTGTCTGTCACGGATATGATATTCCAAATCAGTACCGGCAAACATTTGTTTCAGTACCTCCTCTATTGTCTTATTCCGTACATCCACATTGACACGACGAGACAAATCAATATCTGTACGATATATAAAAATAAATTGACTATTCTTTTCTACCCAATTAATCACACTCTTCAAAGTCTGGTTCTCCATAGAAACGGTAAAGCTAGTTTGTTCCGCATAACTCATTTCCGCAAAAGCCTCTTCATAACTTGTAAATGTTAAAATCATGGCTAAACTCATACATTTTGTGAATTTAGGCATGAGTTTTATTCTATTCGTGTATTTTTTCATATATTTGATTGTTTTTTCTATTTATTTCAAGGTAAATAATTAAACAACGATTCAGTGACCAGATAGTACGGCAAATACTGTCTGGTTTTCTTTTTTTTACATTCTTCTTTTATTCCATAGGCTAAAGTGTTTTAAGGTTCAACAATTCTCATTTAAGGCTCACATAGATTTCATCTTTATCATTTATTGTATAATGCAATGATAATGAAAGACATAAATTATCCATAACATCGGTAATGTCTGTTTGAAGATCCAGTTTTCCTGACAATGACAAGGTAGTAATCTCCGCATCATACCGTATTTTACACCCATAATACCGCTCAAGTTTCTTCAAAACATCTCCTACGGGTCTTTGATGAAGCAGCAATAAATTATCCTTCCAACTGATGTATTCGGACACATCAACCTTACGTACCTGCGTTTTATTACCTTTAATATCCACCAATTGATTAGGTGCTAATCTTACTTTGCTCTTATTCTCAGTAGTTACTTCCACGCTTCCATGTACTAAAACAACAGATGAAGCCTCATCTTCCCTATAGGCACAGACATTAAACGAAGTACCCAGTACGCGTATATCAAACTCTCTTGTTTTGACAACAAATGGGCAATCCTTCCTTTTGGCTACATCCAGATAAACCTCCCCCTCTACCAGGATTTCACGTTTCTGTTCTTCAAAAATATCCGGATATATCACTTTACTACCTGAATTTATATAAATTCTAGTACCATCAGAAAAAGTAATATCAGCTCTTTTCCCATTAGGAACCATTATCTGGTGCATTTCATTCTTTACAGATGAAGCCTGGGATATTTTAGTATTTAATGCATACTGCTGAATATTCGAACTTCCTAAAGTATCATATTTTAAAGAAGCATCATTTTTCAGATTCATAGCTTGGTTATCTGTTATCAGAATCACCTCATCACCGCAAATGGAAGTCGTGTCATTCAGCAATGCTATATCAAGCTCCGTACCCTCATCAGCATTGGTACTCCACCAGTTCATAGCTAAAATCAAACCAATCGCTGCCGCTATCGACAAAGACCACCTATAAATATGACGTCTGTAGGAAACCCTCTTTTCCCTTTCTACTCGTTTCATCACGTCCTGAAAAGATTTTTCCACATCAACAAATTCCAATTCATCTGCTTCCCGAATCTTCTCAGTCAGGCATCGAACTGTTTTACGAAATTCATCTGAATTATATATTGTTTTTTTATTTTTCATCGAAATACCTTTTTATTAAGAAAACGGCACCCGATAAAAAAGGTACTCATAAAAAGAAAAGAAATCACACTTTTCTTTGCATGAGTCTTCGTAAGACCAATAGATAAACCTTATATGACAAATAAAAAAACTTATTCATCACACAAATATCACTTCATGAAAACATGCCCAAATGATAAAACAACAACAATTAACTACTCGCTAAATCAAGAGAAGTGAAAAGCCCAAACACTACGCACAGGCACATGAACACAATGCACCAAGATACTGAAAATCCAAATGGTTGAAACAGAGAAAAAGAATTCACGCAAACGTGCCAATGTACGCGACAAAAGATTCTTGCTTGATTGAGGATTCATACCTAAGATAGCGGATATTTCCTGATGGCTCAATTCCTTTACATAATATAAATACAGAATTTCACGCTGACGACCAGAAAGACATGAAATTGCCTTAGCCAGCCTCCTTTCATTCTTCACATCCACATCATCTTTCTTAAATAAAGAATTTATTATTTCTTCACCCATCGGAAAAAACTCATGGCATTCTTCAATCACTTCCATTGGACGTAAAGACTGAAACGCATCCAGCAATTTATTTCTAAAAGAACAAAGCAAATACGCCTTTACATTATCAGTATAATGCAAATTCCTACAATTTAAAATCAACTTGACGAACAGATTCTGTATGGTATCGGCAACCAGCTCTCTGTCACCTACCATACGAATTCCATAGGAATACAATAACGAATAATAGCGTCGATAAACTTCTTCAAATGCCGCCGTTTCTCCTTTAATGAAAGATTCCCAAAGTTTAGTTTCATCATGTGTTCTATCAACCATAATACTAGCTCCTTAAAAACTTATTGAGCTTGCTCAGAGTTAAACTTAACAAGAAGGCAATATAAGAGATGAATCATGTAATGGACTCATCCCTTACTTTATAATACCTACATATTATTCAAACAGTTTACTGCGCGACAACATACAGGCACCGATAATCCCGGCTCTTTCTTTCAATTTAGATTCTACAATAACAGAATCACGGTTCATCAAGTTCAGTGTATATTTTCGAATAGCTGTAGTGATGGGTTGTGTCAAATAATCACCTGTACGTGACAATGCACCACCAATAATGACTAGCTCCGGATTGAATATATTAATAAGTCCCGCTACATGGCGGCCTAATTTCACTCCAATTTCTTCCACCAGTTCAATACACAGCAAATCTTCCTTATTTACCGCATCAATGATATCATCCAAGGTCAAATCTTCCAAATTTTTCTTGGTATTGGAGATAATAGAGTTCTCACCATTATTAATATGTTCCAACAGAATACGATGCAAAGCAGCCCCCGAAACTTCCGTTTCTATGCATCCTTTTTTCCCACAATGGCAGATAATCTCATTCTCATATCCAAAATTATGCCCGAATTCGCCAGAGAAACCGGATTTTCCTTTATAAATCTTTCCATCAATGATAATTCCCATACCCAATCCCCAACTGACATTGATAAAGATGATATTCTTCTCACCTTTCACAACACCTTGCATATACTCACCGTAAATCATAGCACGGGTGTCGTTGTCAATAGAAACACGATAACCACCCACCTTTTCTGATATGACATCCGTCAACGGGCGCTCATCAAAATTGAATATACTGTAACTATATCCCAAATCCGGATTCACACGCCCGGAAAGATTTACATTAATATTTAATATCTTATCTTTCTCAACACTGACTTTTTGAAGAAAATGTTTAATCAACTTACACAATTCGTCTAAACTCTCAGGGGTATTCTTCGCTTTAAAAGGTAACATTCATTTTTAGCTGAACTACATCTCCTTTAAAATTTATCAACCCTAAGTTAATGGAAAACTGACGCACTTCAACACCTACAAAATACCCGGAATCTGCATTCAAACCATACAAACTGGGATGTCTTCCCCCACCTGGTTTCCAGCTTTCCATAGTCGTTAATGTAACCTTCCTCACACATTTCATCGATGAATTTTGTAACTGTAGGCACACTTAAATCCATCTCTCTTGCTAAATCAGTAATCGTAGAGCTTCCATTATAAATATAATGGGTAATGATTTTCTTCTTCATCACAGCCATCTTTGAGCCCTTTTCAATTTCTTTCAACAAATTCTCACCCATAATAAAATATTCCGTTAATGTCCACAAATATAGTTATTTTTTTATGAAATCAAATCACATTTAAAGAGAATTTTCAAAAAATATTTTAGAAGATGTAAGCAAATTATCATTTTTTGTAACAATCCCACTTTCCAGATACATTTAAATAATATCTCCTAGTCGTTTATTCATCTTTCTATTTATTAAAAGAGTGATTATTAATAAATAAATTTAGTTTTTACTTGTTGTTTTCATAAATCATTTATATATTTGCACGCAACATGATTAAGTAATATAAAATATTCATTTCAAATAAATTAAAGGCTATGGAAAAGATTCACGGATTAATTGATGCACCTTTTACTCCATTTTATGAGAACGGAGAAGTAAGTTATGAACCTATTGAAGCCTATTGCCAACTATTGGTTAGAAACGGACTTCAAGGCGTATTTATCAATGGTTCTTCCGGAGAAGGCTATATGCTGACAGAAGACGAACGCATGAAACTGGCTGAACGCTGGATGGAAGTAGCACCCGAAGGATTCAAAGTCATTGTCCATGTAGGAAGCACTTGTGTAAAATCAAGCAAACGTCTGGCAGAACACGCTCAGAAAATCGGAGCATGGGGTATCGGAGCAATGGCACCTCCTTTCCCCAAAGTAGGACGCATTGAAGAATTGGTGAAATACTGCGAAGAAATAGCATGCGGCGCTCCTGCACTTCCTTTCTATTTTTATCACATCCCAGCTTTCAACGGAGCATTCCTCTCAATGGTAGCATTCTTGGAAGCCGTAGACGGTCGCATTCCTAATTTCGCCGGTATCAAATATACTTTCGAAAGCCTGTATGAATACAACCAATGCCGTTTATATAAAAATGGCAAATTTGACATGTTGCACGGCCAGGATGAAACGATCCTTCCTTGTCTGGCTATGGGCGGTGCACAGGGCGGTATCGGTGGAACAACCAACTATAACGGCAAAGAACTCACAGGTATTATCGAAGCATGGAAAGCCGGTGATCTGGAACTGGCACGCGAACGCCAGAATTTCGCACAGGAAGTTATCAATGTCATCTGTCACTATCGTGGAAACATCGTTGGCGGTAAACGCATCATGAAACTGATCGGGCTGGATTTAGGAAAGAACCGGACTCCGTTCCAGAACATGACAGATGAGGAAGAAGCTGCCATGAAAGCCGAACTGGAAGCAATCAATTTCTTCGAAAGATGTAACAAATAAACCTGAACCACGATGTTTTCAATAGACTATATAAAAGAATGGTCGGAATCATACAAAACAGATCTGACCACCAATATCATGCCGTTTTGGCTGAAATACGGGCTGGACAAGGTCAATGGAGGTATTTATACCTGCGTTGACCGAGACGGCAGCTTGATGGACACCACTAAATCAGTGTGGTTCCAAGGAAGATTTGCTTTTATCTGTTCCTATGCATATAATAATATAGAAAAGAACGAAGCATGGCTGGCGGCAGCCAAAAGTACAATAGACTTTATAGAAGCGCATTGTTTTGACTCTGACGGACGTATGTATTTCGAAGTGACTGCCGAAGGCACTCCTTTGCGCAAACGCCGTTATATTTTTTCGGAGTCATTCGCAGCCATCGCCATGTCGGAATATGCCATCGCATCCGGTGACCAGACGTATGCTGTAAAAGCATTAGACTTGTTCAAACGGATGCAGTATTTTATGGAAACACCAGGCATACTGGCTCCCAAATATCTGGATACCCTCCCGATGAAAGGACATTCCATTACCATGATTCTGATTAATGTGGCATCACGTATCCGTCAGGCTATTCAGGACGAAAGCTTCAATGGACAGATTGACGCCTCCATCGACCAGCTACGTAAAGACTTCATGCATCCTGAATTCAAGGCTTTGCTTGAAACAGTAGGTCCCAACGGAGAATTTATTGACAGCAACATGGGCCGCACCATCAATCCGGGACATTGTATTGAGACAGCCTGGTTTCTGCTGGAAGAAGCCAAATACCGTAACTGGGACAAAGACATTACGGAACTGGCCCTCACTATCTTTGATTGGTCCTGGGAGTGGGGATGGGACAAAGAATTCGGAGGTATCATCAACTTCAAAGACTGCAAGAACCTTCCGCCACAGGATTATTCCCAAGACATGAAATTCTGGTGGCCTCAGACAGAGGCTGTCATCGCTACTTTGTATGCATATTTAGCAACCGGAAATGAAAAATACCTTGACATGCACAAACAAATCAGCGATTGGACATACGCCCATTTTCCTGATAAAGAGTGTGGAGAATGGTTTGGATATCTCCATCGTGACGGCACGCCTGCACAAATGGCCAAGGGTAACCTATTCAAAGGCCCGTTCCACATTCCAAGAATGATGATCAAGGGCTATACATTGTGCAAGGAAATACTCGACAACAAAAAATCACATTTATAAAGCCCTTTATCTATTAGCATGAAAAACAGTAAAATTTATCCTTGGGTTGTAGTAGGATTATTATGGGGTGTCGCCCTGTTGAATTACATGGACCGGCAAATGCTATCCACAATGAGAGATGCCATGGCGGTGGATATCACCGAGCTTCAATCAGCTGCCAATTTTGGGCGACTGATGGGAGTTTTTCTTTGGATATATGGCTGTATGAGCCCTATAGCCGGAATGGTGGGCGACCGCATGAACCGCAAATGGCTTATTGTTGGCAGTTTGTTTGTATGGTCGGCCGTCACTTATCTGATGGGAATAGCCGACACTTATAATGAAGTCTTTTTCCTTCGCGCCTTGATGGGAATCAGCGAAGCGCTCTATATTCCTGCCGGATTATCACTGATCGCCGACTATCACTCCGATAAGTCACGTTCATTAGCTATCGGTATTCACATGACCGGGCTCTACACCGGGCAGGCCATCGGAGGTTTCGGCGCTACAGTAGCCGCCGCTTTTTCCTGGCATACAACCTTTCATTGGTTCGGCATCGCCGGCATTGCATACGCCGTAATTTTGATGCTTTTTCTACATGAAAAGAAGGATAGAATACAAATTGAACAAATAAATTCACCTTCCGGTAAAGAAAAAAGCAATTTATTGAAGGGATTATCATTACTTTTCAGTAATATTGCATTCTGGGTGATTCTGCTATATTTCGCAGCCCCCAGTTTACCGGGATGGGCAACCAAAAACTGGTTACCTACCTTGTTCGCCGAGAACCTGAATATACCGATGTCACAAGCCGGCCCCATGTCGACTATCACCATCGCACTATCCTCGTTCATTGGTGTAATTATTGGTGGAACCTTATCCGATAAGTGGGTGCAAAGAAATATAAAAGGACGTGTGTACACGGGTGCCATCGGCTTGGGACTTACTATTCCATCCCTGCTTTTACTAGGGTTCGGCCATAGTTTCGTAGCCGTTGTGGGAGCTGGATTATTATTCGGTATCGGTTATGGTATCTTCGATGCCAACAATATGCCGATTCTATGCCAGTTCGTATCATCCAAACACCGTGCTACCGCCTATGGTATCATGAATATGACAGGCGTGTTTGCGGGAGCAGCCATTACCGAAGTCTTGGGAAAGTGGACAGACGGAGGTAAGTTGGGACTGGGATTTGCCATTGTTGGCCATCATTGTTGCAATAGCATTGGTCGTACAGTTGACATTCCTCCGTCCTAAAACGGATATAT
>ENA-OQJW01000031-OQJW01000031.1-human-gut-metagenome-genome-assembly--contig:-NODE-31-length-22981-cov-3.656559_pt1 | contig 22981 bp, 19 predicted proteins | sample MGYA00242619_ERZ504786 | MGnify/ENA primary metagenome ERZ504786 (study PRJEB26092, sample SAMD00036357) | human gut metagenome | host: Homo sapiens | study: EMG produced TPA metagenomics assembly of... | reverse complement strand
TGTGCTGAAAGCTCCTTTTACCGATGTTCGCTCGCGTCTGCGTGTTGTGTTGCAGACGGAGGGTACGGTAGATATGGACCACATCTCTCTCTTCCCGGTGAATACTTGGAAGAAGCGTGAGAATGGATTGCGTGCCGACTTGGTACAAGCCCTCTATGACCTCAATCCCGGAGTATTCCGTTTTCCCGGTGGCTGCATCATCGAAGGCAACAGCCTTGCCACCCGTTATCAATGGAAGCATTCCGTGGGTCCGGTAGAGAACCGTCCTTTGAACGAAAATCGCTGGAACTATACATTCAAGCATAAAGCTTTCCCGGATTATTTCCAGAGTTACGGACTTGGCTTTTACGAATATTTCCTGCTGAGTGAAGACCTCGGTGCAGAGCCTCTGCCGGTACTGAGCTGCGGGCTGTCCTGCCAATACGAAAGCAACGAAGTGGTTCCCCTTGGAGAACTCGGCCCGTACGTGCAGGATGCCCTCGACCTCATCGAGTTTGCCAACGGTGCTGCAACCTCCAAGTGGGGAAAGGTGCGTGCCGATATGGGACATCCCGAACCGTTCGGTCTGAAAATGATTGCCATCGGCAATGAACAGTGGGGGGAAGTCTATCCCGAGCGTCTGGAAGTGTTCACGAAAGCCATCCGTGCGGAATATCCTGATATGCAGATTGTAGGTAATGCAAAGACCTTTAACATGATGGGACAGTTTTTCGATATAGACTTAACGGACAGAAAGGTTGTAGTGGCAGAGGGAGATAAGCTTTCTCTTGGAAAGCATGAGCTTACATTCGTCATGGCTCCTATGGTTCACTGGCCGGAGGTTATGATGGAGTACGAGTCAACAGACAAGGTGCTTTTCTCGGCAGACGGCTTTGGTAAGTTTGGTGCGCTCGATACTGATGAGGACTGGACATGTGAGGCAAGACGTTATTACTTCAATATTGTTGGAAAGTATGGTGCTCAGGTGCAGGCAGTTCTCAAAAAGGCAGCAGGGCTTGACATTGAAAAGATTTGTCCTCTTCACGGACCGATTCTCACAGAGAACCTTGGCTTCTACATAGATAAATACAATACATGGAGCAGCTATCAGCCTGAGGATGAGGGAATCCTTGTGGCATGTGCTTCTATTCACGGCAATACAAAGAAGGCAGCAGAGCTTTTAGCAGAAAAGCTCAAGGCTACAGGTGTAAAGGTTGCATTTACAGACCTTTGCAGGGATGATATGGCAGAGGCTGTTGAGGATGCGTTCAGATACGACAGGCTTGTGCTCTGCGCATGCACATATGATGGAGGCATTTTCCCACCAATGGAGGATTTCTTACATCATCTCAAGGCAAAGGCTTATCAGAATCGTAAGATTGCCTTCGTGGAAAACGGTTCATGGGCTCCTACAGCAGCACGCCAGATGAAGGCTATTGTTGAGGGCTTCAAGAATATTGAGTGTGTTGAGCCGGTTGTTACAATTAAATCTACTCTCAATGAGGCATCTGAAAAGCAGATGGATGAGCTTGTTGCAGCACTTACCAAATAGAATAATTCAGGTTGCGTGGATTAGATGATATAGACTAGATGACATGGATTAGATGATATAGATCAGACATAGTGTAATACGGCATAGTATATATGGATCAATGAAGACCCGGGCGTTTGTCCGGGTCTTTATATTAAAGGTAACTATTCAGAATCACTCCCACTCACATTCACAAAACCGCACGATACTCGTGCTTTGTTTACAAAAGTATATATAAATGTGGTATCATACAATCAAAGAAAAAAGCCATAATAGTACAATGTCAAATGAGGTAAACTATATGCAGCAGCGAATTACCATAAATCTTAACACAGATAGCAAAAAAAACGACAAAACCACTATTCTTGAATACTGCCGCAGTCACGGCATTGCAGGGATAGAAACACCGTGCGGTGGAAAAGGCACCTGCGGTAAATGCAAGGTGACGGTGACAAAACCATACTATAAGGACGTGCTGGCCTGTCAGACGAAGATTTGTGACGGTATGGAAATTATTGTTGGGAGAAAAGAAAGCACCGGAACCAAAGAAGACAGCATGGTTGTTCTGACAAATGGAGGAAATGTATCGGAAAAATTTAATGAGCATGTAAATGAGCATGTGAATAGGAATGTTGTCTTGAAGGAAGAGACCGCAAATGAATCTGAAAAAGTCGAATCAAATGAAGACACTCTGGCGGCCTGTGATATCGGAACCACAACAGTAGTCTGCTATCTGATTGATAAAGAGACCGGGCAGATTATCTCAACCAGAAGCGGTGCCAATCCACAGCGCAGCTTTGGAGCAGATGTACTTTCCAGAATTGATGCGGCAGCGAGGGCGGATGATAACGATAAAGCGAATGGTGGCCTGCAGATGATGCAGACACAGATAGTGTCCCTGCTTAACGGCTGGATATCAGAAATGCTCACGGAATGTGGCAGAACTAAAGTCAGCCGGTTTTCAGTTGCCGGAAACACAGTTATGTGTCATCTGCTTATGGGAATTTCACCGGAAAAGCTTGGCAAGGCACCGTTTATGCCGGATGAATATTTTGGCAGGGAATTTAATCCTTTGGATATAGGACTTGAGAATTGTCAAACCATGATTATATTTCCGGCTGTATCAGGCTTTGTAGGCGGAGATATTACAGCGGGTATGATGGAGACAGTGAACTGCAACGAGCTGACGCTATATCTGGATATCGGAACAAACGGTGAGATGGCGCTTGGAAAAGGCGACAGATATGTGTGCTGTGCCACCGCGGCAGGACCGGCTTTTGAGGGTGCGCAGATTGAGCTGGGCATGCCGGCGGCTAAGGGAGCCGTGGATAAGGTATGGCTGGAAGGGCGCAGAATTAAGTATTCGGTTATCGGAAATGACAGACCTGTTGGACTGTGTGGTTCGGGGCTTATCGATGCGCTTGCCGTTCTTCTGAAAGCCGGAATCATAGATGAAAACGGCACGATTTTAAGCGGACAGGAGCTTCCTATACTGTTTAGGTCGTATGTGTTTGAGGTGGAAGCGGAGGAGACTGCACAGAGCACAGAGTCCTCTCTCGCCGTTCATATTGCACCTGGAGTCTACATTACGCAGGAGGATATCAGGAAGCTGCAGCTTGCGAAGGGCGCGATAGCCGCCGGAATAGAAGTATTGTTTAAGGAATATGGCTGTACGCCTTGTAATATTGATGTTCTCACATTTGCAGGAGGCTTTGGAAACTACATTGACAAAGCAAGTGCGGCTGCAATAGGATTGTTTCCACAGGAGCTTTTGGACAAGGCAAAAGAAGTGGGAAATGCGGCAGGAAACGGAGCTGTTTCGGCAGCTTTATCGCAGGAAGCCTGGGAAAGAGCACTGGAGATAAGCGGGAACATGCGTTACATCGAGCTGGCATCGTATCCGCATTTCAATGAAATGTATGTGGAGCATATGAATTTTTAAATAATTGAAAAATATATATTTTTACTTTATTGTTGAACAAAATTGTCATATAATGACTTCGGGTGAGATTATATTTTTAAAAGAAAAGCTGATAGGGTGATCAGCATCAGGAGGAATATTAATGCGTAAAACAAAAATTATCTGTACTATTGGACCGGCCAGTGAACATGAGGATGTCCTCACCAGGATGATAAAGGCAGGTATGGATGTTGCCAGATTGAATTTTTCTCATGGCTCACATGAGGAGCATCAGGGCAAAATAGATTTAATCAAGAAGGTAAGACAGAAGCTTCATATGCCAATCGCAATCATGCTTGACACAAAGGGACCTGAGTATCGTATCAAGACCTTTGAGAATGGCAAAATAGAGCTCAAGGATGGAGATACCTTCACACTTACCACTGACGATATTGTAGGAAATCAGGAGAGAGTATCAGTAAACTATGAGAATCTGATCAAGGATTTAAAGGTTGGTGACCGTGTGCTTGTTGCGAACGGAATCATCATTCTGCAGGTCAGAGAGCTTAAAGGAAACGATGCAATCTGTGATGTTATCGCAGGCGGTACACTTTCAGACAGAAAGAGCATGAACTTCCCGAATAAGGTCATGAAGCATGCATATTTAAGCAAGCAGGACAAGGACGATCTGCTTTTTGGTATAAAAAATGAGGTGGATTATGTTGCTGCATCATTTGTTTCTACAAAGCAGGATGTAGCTGATCTGAGAAGCTTTTTGGATGAAAACGGTGGAGAGGACATTGAAATCATCGCAAAGATTGAGAACCGCTCAGGTGTAGATCATGTGGAGGAAATCTGTGAGATAGCAAACGGAATCATGATAGCCAGAGGAGATCTCGGTGTTGAGATTCCGGGAGTTGAGGTGCCGGCAATACAGAAGTATCTTATCAACAAGTGCCGTATGCTTGGTACACGCGTAATCACAGCAACAGAGATGCTTGAGTCCATGATTCACAATCCGCGTCCTACAAGAGCTGAGCTTTCGGATGTAGCCAATGCGGTATACGACGGCTCATCAGCTATCATGCTTTCGGGAGAGTCTGCAGCAGGTAAATATCCTGTAGAGGCTGTAAAAAATATGGCAGAGACAGCAGAGTATACAGAAAAGCAGATAAACTACGGCAAGAGATTTGCCAATGCGGATTTCCAGACAAAAAGCATAGTCGATGCCATTTCACATGCTACATGTGCCATGGCAATAGATGTGGATGCGAAATGTATCGTAGTCAGCTCGCTGACAGGACGTACAGTGCGCATGGTCAGCCGTTTCCGCTGCCCTGTTGATATAATAGGCATGACAACCTCTGAAAAGGCATGGCGCAAGCTGAACCTGAGCTGGGGTGTAAAGCCGGTTCTGTGCGAGGAATACAACTCAATGGAGGTTATGTTCTACAATGCGATGAACGAGGCAAAGAGTGTCATGAAGCTCAAAAAGGGTGATCATATAGTGCTCACAGGAGGTCTCATCAATGGTAAGACAGGCAACACCAATGTGATTAAGGTTGAGACAGTTTAGTACATTTGTGCTATTGATTAAATCGTATATATGTCATATAATTCTTAACGGTTAATAAAAACAATAAATTTAAAATAAACAATTTCGAGATGAAGTTTGCAGGAAAACGGCAGCGATTTTACCTTATCAAAGCCTACCGAAGGAGTAAAACTCTCAGGTGCCGCAGCAGGCGGTGCAACTGTAAATGGATCGACTCTCTGGAGACACTCGCTTGGCGGGGGCCGAAGGTGCAACGTACGAATAGGAAGCAGTAGGAGTGCAGTGACTATGAATATATCATGGCACAGGCTGCTTCCCGTACGAATCTCTCAGGCAACAGGACGGAGAAGATATTGGACAGATATTCTTAAGATAATCTTCTTAATCCCATGTATCAGACTGTATATGCAGCGTATATGGGGTTTTTTATTTCAATTCACGTAAGTGCTGCTAAGCCTGCTTTTTCAATTGTTTCCGGATGAAATTATTTATATCAATAGTATTTGCTCAAAACACAAAGACTTTGTGTTTAGATAAAAAAGAGAGGCAGGAGTATTTCAATGTGGAACACAATCAACATTTTTCTTAAAGCAGTGGACGATTTCGTCTGGGGAGTGCCGCTCATGGTGCTCATCATGGCAGGAGGTATAATGCTCACAGTTCGTCTGGGACTTCTTCAGATGAGAAAGCTTCCTCTGGCACTAAAGTGGATGGTCAAAAATGAAGAGGGCGGCGATGGCGAGATTACGAGCTTTGGCGCACTCTGTACCGCGCTTAGCGCAACAATCGGAACCGGCAACATAGTCGGTGTAGCAACTGCAGTCGGTGCAGGAGGACCGGGAGCGCTTTTCTGGATGGTGCTTGCAGCCTTCTTTGGCATGGCAACAAAGTATTCAGAGGGACTTTTGGCTGTAAAATATCGTGTCATCGGCAAGGACGGACATAGTCTCGGCGGACCATTCTACTACATAGAGCAGGGAATGGGTGCAAAATGGAAATGGCTTGCAAAGATATTTGCATTTTTCGGCGTATGCGTTGGACTATTCGGAATAGGAACATTCAGCCAGGTAAACGGAATATCAAGTGCTGTAAACAACTTTTTTGACCCTAAAAACCAGCATACAGTAAAGGTTTTACCGTTCCTTGGTGAGTATTCATGGTCAGTTGTCATTGCTTCGCTTGTACTGGCATTCTGCGTGGCAGCAGTGCTTATCGGCGGAGTAAAGCGTATTGCAAGTGTCAGCCAGATAATAGTTCCTTTTATGGCTGTTATATATATTGTATTTGTGCTCGTGCTTGTGGTATGCAATATCACAGCGGTTCCGGCAGCGTTTGCTACAATAGTAAAGGCAGCGTTTTCACCGAAGGCCATAACAGGCGGTGCCGTGGGAAGCTTTCTTGTTGCAATGCAAAAGGGTGTTGCCAGAGGAATCTTTTCAAACGAGGCAGGACTTGGTAGTGCCCCGATTGCAGCAGCAGCAGCCCAGACAAAGGAGCCTGTACGTCAGGGTCTTGTCAGCATGACAGGAACCTTCATTGATACAATAGTTATATGTACACTTACAGGACTTTCCATCGTGCTCACAGGCGCATGGCAGGTTGACGGACTCGAGGGCGTGCAGGTTACTACATACGCATTCCAGAATGGTCTTCCTTTACCGAAAGAGCTATCAGCATTTGTACTTATGCTGTGTCTTGTATTTTTTGCCTTTACAACTATACTCGGTTGGGATTATTATAGTGAGCGGTGCTTAGAGTATTTGAGTGGCGGAAGGATGAAATATGTAAAGGTTTATCGCTGGATATATATACTTGCAGTTTTCATCGGACCTTATATGACTGTAAGTGCGGTGTGGACTATCGCTGATATCTTCAACGGTCTCATGGCTCTGCCAAATATGATAGCGCTGTTTGCTCTTAGTGGTGTTGTTGTTAAGGAGACAAGGCATTTCTTCGAGAGACATAGAAATGGAGAAATCGAGGATTAATTATGTTTTATATTTTGCGACATGGAAGAACAGATTGGAATGAGGAGCACAGACTGCAGGGTGAGGTGGATATCCCACTCAACGAAACCGGCAGGCAGATGGCTTACGATGCCGCAGAAAAATATAAGGATATAGATTTTGACATATGCTACTGCTCCCCACTTAAGCGAGCACAGGAGACGGCAAGGATTTTTCTTGCAGACAGAAACCCAGCAGTAGAGATTATCACTGACAACAGGCTTCACGAGATGTGCTTCGGTGATTATGAGGGAGTGAAGAACATCAGGCAAAAGCCCGAATGCCCTGTCTACCTGCTCTTTGAGGAGCCGGAAAAATATGTGGCAAAGGACGGCGCAGAGAGCTTTGAGGAGCTATATCACAGAACAGGCGAGTTTATAGAGCAGGTGCTAAGACCGCAGCTTGAGGCAGGCAAAAATGTGCTTGTCGTGGGACACGGTGCAATGAACTGCAGCATAGTCAATCAGTTTCGCGGCACACCTATAAAGGATTTCTGGAAGGATATGCAGGGAAACTGTGAGCTGCTTAGGGTTGAATAAATATAGATTATTCTGAATAGCTATATCGTTTGTAATAGATAGGGCATACCGGTTGTGGTGTGCCCTGTTGTTGTCAGAAACTAATTTCAATAACATTTATTTATAAGTAAATGGACATTATATTATAAGTAATACTAAATTGACCACATAGCCTTATGCTCGTAAAATAATTTTGTAAATTTTTTATTAAATTAAGAGTATAATTATTTGGAGGAACCAATGAAAAAGACAACGAACTCTTCACCTTACCAGTTTGAGGGCAGAATACCTCTGTCTCAGGCTATTCCGCTTGGACTGCAGCATGTTATGGCTATGTTCATCGGAAACCTTACACCTCTTATCATTGTTATGGGAGCATGCGGGCTCACAGCGGACGCTGGCTTTGCGGAGCTTAGAACTGCTCTCTTACAGAATGCAATGATTATCGCAGGTATTGTAACATTAGTACAGATGTTTTCCATCGGACCTGTCGGCGGAAAGGTACCTATCGTTATGGGAACCTCTTCGGGCTTTCTTGGAGTATTAAATAATACAGTTGCAGCGTGTGGCGGCGGAGTTATAGCATATGGTGCTATTATGGGAGCCTGCCTTGTAGGAGGTATCTTCGAGGGCATACTCGGAGCCTTCTTAAAGCCTTTGCGCAAGTTTTTCCCGGCAATCGTTACAGGCTCAGTTGTTATAGCAATCGGACTTTCACTCCTTGGAGTGGGAATCAACTACTTCTGTGGTGGAACAGGCAAAAATGATTACGGCTCACTGCCTAACCTTTTTATTGGAATGGTTGTACTTATAGTAATCGTGCTTCTTAAGCATTTTGCACCATCGCGCAGTATTTTTTCATCATCTGCCATCCTTTTTGGTATCCTGGCAGGATATGTTGTAGCAATCATTATGACACTTACCATGTCACATACAGGTGTGACCGCTGACGGTGTTAAATACACATACTCATGGGTTGTAAACTTTGATGAGGTTAAAAATGCGGCATGGATAGCAGTTCCAAGCTTTATAGGCTTTGGAAAGCTGTCAGATGTGGGAATTTCCTTCCATGCCAATGCAATCATCCCAATCGGCATCATGTTTATCGTTACTGCAATCGAGACAGTTGGCGATATCTCAGCCTGTGTGGAGGGTGGAATGGACAGAGAGGCTACAGATTCAGAGCTTTCAGGCGGTGTTATCTGTGATGGTCTTGGTTCATCATTTGCAGCGCTTTTCGGAGTACTGCCAAATACCTCATTCTCACAGAATGTAGGTCTTGTTTCAATGACAAAGGTTGTCAATAGATTTGCTATTTCAATGGGAGCTATATTCCTTGTTATTTGCGGCTTCTGCCCAAAGATTGGAGCTCTCATGTCAATCATGCCTCAGTCAGTGCTCGGCGGAGCTGCTGTTATGATGTTTGCCTCTATCCTGATTTCGGGAATTGAGCTCATCACAAAGGAGCCAATCGGCAGCCGTGAGATTACAATTATCTCAGTGGCAATCGGTTTAGGCTACGGACTTGGCGCTACAACCGGTGCTACATCACATCTGCCATACTATGTACAGCTTATATTTGGTGGTTCAGGTATCGTGCCTTGCTCACTTTGCGCTATTCTTCTCAATATTATTTTGCCGAAGAAGTCAAAGAACGCGCCATATATGTGGGATATGGACGAGAAAGACGATGTGAAGCGTGTGGATGACTAACGCTTAGGATTTTGAAGCCGTCCGGTGCATTAAGTACACCGGCGGCTTTATTGTTTGTGGGAAAGTATGGAAATATATGGAAAAAGTGATTTCAATAGTGGGCGCAGGTGGCAAGACCACGCTCGTTCATAAGCTTGCAAGGGAATATCACAGGAGTGGAAAAGGTGTGCTTGTCACAACGACAACGCACATGTATGTCGAAGCTGACACTGACCTATCCTGCGATTTTTTTGCGTTAAGGGATAAAATAATAAAAGATGGATATTGTATGGCGGGGCAGAAAATATCTGAACAGAAAATATCAGAACAGTCAAAGTCAAAGATGTGCGGACTGCCGTATGATTTGCTCGATAAACTGATTAAAGACATGCCACAGGCGTTAGATTATGTTATAATCGAAGCAGATGGGGCAAAGCACCATTCCCTCAAATATCCGGCAGCGGATGAGCCGGTCATATATCCGGGTACCACAGATGTTATCATAGTGCTTGGCACATGGGAAAAGGGCAGGTCATGTAAGGACGTTGTATTTCGATATGAGCTTATGCAAAAGGAGCTTGGAACGGCAGAGGATGCAGTGGTTGATGATTCGGTTATAGATACGCTGCGGCATGTCTATGTCAGAAAGCTGCGCGATAGTGGGTTTGAAGGACGAGTATCGTGCGTTTTTGCGAATGAGCGTGGAGGGCTGAATAGTTGCAAATATGGAAATAATAAGGTAACAGGGTAATTAATCAGATGAGCATGAATCAGAGCAATAATCAGATAATAAAGAAAAATTTGTTAATCATATGCCGCGGTGCAGGAGACCTTGCGACCGGCATCATCCACAGACTGCACCGTGCAGGGCATAGGGTGATAGCGCTTGAGACAGACTATCCGGCTGCCATACGGCGCCAGGTGTCCTTTTGTGAAGCAGTGTATGATGGGAGCGCAGCTGTAGAGGGTGTGACAGCCAGACTTGTTCCTGCCTTGGCTGATGCAGAGACTGATACAGAGACATATTCAGGGATAAATGACACACCGGCAGCTCATATTGCATCAGAAAAGTGGGATAGTTCAGCCATCGAAGCTGTGCTTGAAGCCGGAGAGGTACCGCTTCTTATAGACCCAAAGGGTGAGTCAGTTGCACTTTTAAAGCCGGATGTTGTGGTAGATGCCATAATAGCAAAGAAAAATCTGGGTACCACAATCAATATGGCCCCGCTTGTGATAGGCGTAGGTCCGGGCTTTACGGCAGGGCAAGACGTGCATCTGGTGATTGAGTCCATGCGTGGGCACAATCTGGCGCGCATCATTACCGATGGCATGGCACAGCCCAACACAGGTGTTCCGGGAAATATCGCTGGCTTCACAAGTGAGCGTGTGATTCACGCTCCGGCGGCAGGATATATTCATGACGTCAGAAAAATCGGAGACATCGTGCAAAAAGGCAATGAGATAGCACGGATATATCCAGATAAAGAAAGCTATGACAATGCATTGTCTGAATATGTCCCTGTGAATGCTACAATTACAGGCATCATACGAGGACTTATCCGTGAGGGATATTATTTCAGGGAGGGCTTTAAGATAGCTGATATCGACCCGCGCGAGAGTGAGCTAACAAACTGCTTTACAATCTCTGACAAGGCAAGAAGTATAGCAGGCAGTGTGCTTGAGGCGGTATCGGCATTTGAGCACGGCGTAAAGATTTATTAAATAATAAATGAGGGTAACTATTAATGTGTTTTCAGTGGTTCTGAATAGTTACAGTGAGGATAAATAGATTGACGCAGGAAAACGAATTAGATATCAATAATCAAGAACAAAATAAAGGAAAGCTCACACATTTTAATGAGGCAGGGGAAGCTCACATGGTGGATGTGCATGCAAAGGATGACACATACCGTGTGGCGAAGGCCTGTGGCACGATAAAGGTAAATGGCGCAGTATACAAGGCGGTATCTACGGGCACAGCTAAAAAGGGCGATGTGCTGGCAGTGGCGAGAATTGCGGGAATCATGGGCGCAAAGAACAATTCCATGCTCATTCCGCTCTGTCATGCTATTGCCATGACAAAGTGTGATGTTGAGTTTGAGCTGGATGAAAAAAACAGCAGTATCACGGCAATCTGCACGACAGCCTGTGTGGGCAAAAACCGGTGTAGAGATGGAGGCCATGACAGGGGTCAGTGTGGCGCTTCTTACCATATATGATATGTGTAAGGCACTGGACCGTGGCATGGAGATCGGGCAGATACATCTGCTGGAAAAATCCGGTGGCAAGAGCGGACACTACGTTACTGTTCACAATTAACAATGTGACCGGCAACGATTACAGCCCATTTAAAATGCTGAGAAGTTAAAAATACACAATTAATCAAGGATAACAGGGTGATGTAATGTATACTGTAGGGATTATAACGATAAGCGATAAAGGCGCAGCGGGCCAAAGAGAGGATAAAAGCGGTCCGAAAATAAAGGAACTGCTTCCCAAAGATAAGTATGATGTGGTTTCATATAAAATCATACCGGATGAGAGGAAACAGATTGCAGATGAGCTTGTCAGGCTGTGTGATGATGTGAAATGCAATCTGGTGCTTACAACCGGAGGTACCGGTTTTTCACCGAGAGATATCACACCGGAAGCTACAATGGATATTGCAGAGCGTAATGCACCGGGTATCGCTGAGGCACTGAGAGCGTACAGCATGAGTCTTACACCTCGAGCCATGCTTGGCAGAGGAGCTTCAGTTATCAGGAAAAACACACTGATAGTCAATCTGCCCGGCAGTGTGAAGGCAGTGTCGGAGAGCATGGATTTTCTGATGGGAAATATAGAGCATGGACTTGATATTTTACTGCAGTATGACAGTGAGTGCGGCCGGTGACGGAAATGCACGGGGTATGGTTTAGGACAGTAACTATTTACAAAAATAATATTTGGAGTGTGGGATTATATGAAGCTTATGAAGACAACGGAGGCAGTCGGACAGGTGCTCTGCCACGATATCACACAGATTATCCCCGGTGTGAAAAAGGATGCGGTTTTTCGCAAGGGGCATATTATAACAAAAGAGGATATACCGGTGCTGCTTAGCGTCGGAAAAGACACCATATATATATGGGAAAATGATGAGACCATGATGCACGAAAATGAGGCAGCAGAGGTGCTTTATCGTATGAGCGCATGTGGCACAAATAGCAATGAGACCGACGTCGAACGTCATTGTGAAGCCGCAGAATCCGGCGTTTTTGGTGGCACCACAAGTAAAATGCATCCATCCCCTGTAAAGGAAGGCAAGATAGAGGTGATTGCTGACTGTGACGGACTGCTTAAGGTGGACAGTGAAAAGCTGAAAAAGGTCAACTCCTTTGGTGAAATGATGATAGCCACAAGGCACGGTAATACCACTGTGAAAAAGGGGGATAAGCTCGCCGGAACAAGAATCATACCGCTTGTCATAAAAAAGGATAAGCTGGAGGCGGCTTCGCACATATGCGATGACGGACCGATTCTTGATATAAAGCCGTTTGTGGTCAGAAAAGCAGCAATAATCACAACCGGAAATGAAGTGTTCCACGGCAGGATACAGGATGCGTTTACCCCTGTCATCGAGAAAAAAATAGCAGAGTTTGGTGCACAGATGATGTTTCATGAGGTGTTTGATGATGATGACAAAAAAATAACAGACGGATGCTTACGTGCAATAGAGGCAGGAGCTGAGATTGTATTCTGCACAGGAGGAATGAGCGTGGATCCTGATGATAAAACACCGCTTGCCATAAAAAATACAGGCGCGCGGATTGTGTCGTACGGTTCACCGGTGCTGCCGGGAGCCATGTTTTTGCTATCGTACTATGATGCAGGTGACAGGCTGGTGCCGATATGTGGACTGCCCGGCTGTGCCATGTACAACAAGCGCACGATATTTGATATTGTATTGCCGAGGCTTATGGCGTGTGATATGATTTTGGCAGATGAGCTTGCCGGACTTGGAGAAGGCGGACTCTGCCTGAATTGTGATGTCTGCACGTTTCCTAACTGCGGTTTCGGGAAGGGCTTTTAATATGCGCGATAGATTTAGCAGAGAGATTGACTACATGCGCATATCGGTGATAGATAGCTGTAATCTGAACTGTTATTATTGCAACCCACAGGACAATAATAAAAATTGTCAGGCAATAAATACACTTAGCGTAAAAAAGGTGCTTTGTATAGTCCGCGCAGCCACAAGGCTTGGAATCACGCATTTTCGTCTGACAGGCGGTGAGCCGCTTTTGCATCCGCAGATTGATGAGATGGTTTCACAAATCAAAAAGATACCCGGTGTCAGGAGTGTATCGCTCACCACAAACGCAGTACTGCTTGCGCAGCATGCAAAGCAGCTTAAGGAAGCCGGCATAGACAGTATAAATGTGAGCCTGGACACGATAGATGCGTCAGAATATGAACATATCACAAAAAAACCGCTGCTTCATAAAGTGGAGCATGGAATCGATGCCGCCATAGAGTGTGGAATAAGAGTGAAAATCAATGTGGTGCTCACACCGCAGACAGATGTGGTGGCTCTCACACGGTATGCTTCAAAAAAAGGCACAGATATCCGTTTTATAGAGATGATGCCGGTAGGTGAAGGGCATACCAACGGAGTTGAGCCGTATGAGAAGGTTATTGGCGCACTTTTAAAAGTATATGGAACTCCTTGCCATATAGATACTGAAAATAGAGAAGAAATTAATTCGGGATATAATAATGCGGATAACGGTCCGGCAGAGTATTACAGTTTTCATGGACTTGATATCAGAGTAGGGCTGATTCAGGCAATCCATGGGAAGTTCTGCGATACCTGCAACCGCATACGTGTTACGGCTGACGGCAGGCTTATGCCATGCCTGGGAAGCAGCGTGACGATGGATTTAGTACCTGATTCATGCGAATTTACAGATGATTTGGAAAAAGATTTTGTAATAGTTCAGGCACTAAAGGCTGCCATAAAGGCAAAGCCGGGGTGTCACAATTTTAATGATAATGCAGTGACATATACAAAAACTACAGAGACAAAGACTGTGGAGACAAAGACTACAGAGCTGAAAGCTGCGGAAGTAAATGCAGCAAGAAATATGAGCCGGATAGGAGGCTGATAGCAAATCATGGGAAAGCTTCTTGCAATCAATATAAGCAAAGAGAGAGGAACTGAAAAGAGAGAGGTGCCACAGGCAGAGCTTGTTGCGGACTATGGCATCATGGGAGATGCACATGCCGGAAAGTGGCACAGGCAGGTCAGCCTGCTTTCAGCGGAGAAAATATATGCCTTCAGGGCAAGAGGAGCGCAGATAGACAACGGCGCATTTGGCGAAAATTTAGTTATATCAGGATTTGATTTCAAGAATTTACCGCTTGGAACACGCTTTTGCATAGGAGATGCCATTCTGGAGATGACGCAGATAGGCAAACAGTGTCATTCGCATTGTGCTATCTACAAGAGGATGGGCGAGTGCATTATGCCAAAGGAGGGCGTGTTTGCAGTAGTCATAAGAGGCGGTCAGATTCATACCGGTGACGAGGTGAAGCTGATTCCGGCAAACATATATGCTTCGATAAAGGACAGACCGGCGGACAGCCGCTGTGAGCTGTTGACAGTCATAGAAGGAGCACATGCCGGTGAAAAGGCGCTTTATATAGATGGCAGAATAAGAGTGGCATCAGGCAGTGCATGGGCAGATGAAATAAATGACAATGATAATTCCATTGTGATGTTTAAACAGCAGATAGGCAGCAGACCACGCCTCATAATCTGCGGAGGAGGTCATGTATCGGCGGCACTTGTACGCATGGCATCGCTTTTGGCCTTTGACATATGGGTGATAGAGGACAGACCTCTGTTTGCCGATAATGCAAAGCGCCAAGGAGCAGACCATGTAATTTGCGGCGATTATAAAAAAACTCTCGCCAGGCTGGAGCCACAGGCGGATGATTACTATGTATGCATGACAAGAGGCCATCGCTTTGATATGGAGTGTCTTACAGAGATATTCAGAAAGCCATACGCCTATGTGGGGATGATGGGCTCAAAGAAAAGAGCTGCCATAGTAAAAAAAAGACCTTGAAGAATCGGGATTTTCACAGAAAAACATATCCGGATTACATTCTCCGATAGGCCTTGCAATAGGTGGACAGACACCGGAGGAAATTGCGCTTTCGGTGATAAGTGAGATAGTAAAGTGCAAAAATGAGCGTACAAACTGCACACAGGTGGATAGCGAAGTGCTTGATGCACTTATTGAGGCAGCTAAGCAGCGTGTATCGGAAGTACGGAAGACAGAAGCACAGAAGACAGAAACACAGGAAGCAGGTGTGCAGGAAACAGATACACAGACATCAGATGAGAAGTATATACTGTGTACCATCATAAAAAAGAATGGCAGTGCACCGCGCGGAGTCGGAACACAGATGCTCGTGAGCTCAGACAATCGGATCATCGGAACTATAGGCGGCGGTTGTGCGGAGGCAGAGGTTATAAGCCATTGCAGGAGACTGTTTCGCAAGCAGGAGTTCAAATGCGGTTTGATGGATGTGAGCATGAACACCGACGATGCCGAGAAAGAGGGCATGGTGTGCGGAGGCAGTATTTCGGTGCTGCTGGAGCAGATTGGATGATGAAATTATCATATATTAATAAATCAAGATAAGCTGAATATGCACATTAATCACATGCATATTGTCTAAATAAAAAGAAAGGTTAAAAGTATGAGCTTAAGAATAGCAACAGGTACTGATGGATCAGTAAAGGAGCGCAAGGGCTTAAAGAGAAAATTTAAAGCATATGCAGGACTTGCGTTTGGACTTATCCTTATAGCAGGACTTTTTGCAGGCTGTGGAAAAAAGAATACAGCAGATGCAGATGTCGATTTATCAATTTTTGCGGCAAAGAGCTTAAACGGTGTTATGGATGAAATTTGTGCAGCCTACACCAGGGCGCATCCAAATGTAAACTTCCGGAACAACTATGACAGCTCCGGAACTCTGATGGCACAGATTAAAGAGGGTGCGAAGTGCAACATCTTTTTCTCAGCAGGAGTGGCACAGATGGATGAGCTTCAGAATGGCTACGACGGAGGAAGCGTGGTGGACGGTACTCGTGTAGACCTGTTAAATAATCAGGTGTGCCTTGTTACATATAAGAATAGTGGCACGGCAGTTACCGGATTTGCAGACATCTCAAAGGCTAAAAATATGGCGCTTGCTGACGGAACAGTTCCTGTAGGACAGTACACCAGAGCAGCGTTAGTAAATTCAAAAATGGTTGAAGGTGATGCTTCAAAGCCACAGGATATTTCAGATTCTGATATCTCAAAGGCACTTGACGGTCTGGAAATAAATAGCTGTGCCAATGTAGGTGCGGTTGCATCTGCCGTAGCTGAGGGCGCAAATGAGATAGGAACAGTTTATTACTCAGATACATTCGGATACGAGAACCAGCTTGATATTATAGAAAAGCTTCCAAACAGCTTAACAGGCGATGTCATCTATCCGATAGCAGCTTTAAAGGGAGACAGCACTACATCAGGTGAGCTTGAAGCAGCGAAGGAATTTATCGCATACCTTCAGACAGATGAGGCAATGTCAGTATTTGAGAAATATCATTTTTCGGTAAATGAATAATGGGACAGATTGATTTTTCACCGCTTTGGGTAACATTAAAAACAGGAATAGTAGCGTCAGTTTTTTCTTTTTTTATTAGGAATAGCTTTTGCTGAGCTTGTCATAAACACAAAGGGCAGAGTGAGGGCGTTCTGGGATGGACTGCTGACACTTCCTATGGTACTGCCGCCTACCGTGGCTGGATACATTCTTTTAAGGATTTTCAGCACAAGGCGTCATTTTGGAAGCTTTTTAAGCCATAGCATGGGGATACAGGTAGTACACACGTGGCTTGGCTGTGTGGTGGCAGCAACCATCATTGCACTCCCTCTCATGTACAGAAATGCGAGAGCGGCATTTGAGCAGATAGATGAAAATGTCATATATGCGGCGCGCACTCTCGGCATAAGTGAGTGGAAGATTTTCTGGAGGATACGTCTGCCTATGGCAAAGCCCGGTATCATATCGGGTGTCACGCTGGCCTTTGCCAGAGCTATCGGTGAGTATGGTGCCACATCGATGCTTGCCGGAAATATAGCAGGAAAAACCTCGACCATATCACAGCAGATAGCAATGGTCGTCCAAAGTGGAGACTATGCCACAGCGGGCTTCTGGTGCATAGTAATCATAGCGATTTCGTTTGCATGCCTTGTATCAATAAATATGATATGCGGCAAAAGCAAGGGCATAAAGAGAAAGAGAAAAAATAATGTCGCTCATAGTAAAAATAAAAAAACAGTTGGATAATTTCATGCTCTCGGTTGACATGGAGCTTACGAACGAGGTTGTGTCCGTAATCGGTATGTCGGGCTCAGGAAAGAGTATGACATTAAAGTGCATAGCAGGGATAGAGACACCGGACTCAGGCTTTATATCATTAAACGGCCGTGTGCTGTATGATTCGAAAAAGCGTATAAATCTGCACCCGGGTAAGCGCAGGGTAGGCTATCTGTTTCAGGACTATGCATTATTTCCGACAATGACCGTGATGGAAAATATATGCATAGCAATGGGACACCGCGACGAGGAAAAAGTGAAGGGCTGGCTGAAGAGGTATGGGCTTGAGGGCATGGCGTACACATATCCCAATCATCTCTCCGGTGGTCAGAGGCAGCGCGTGGCAATGCTTCGCATGCTTGCGGCTAAGCCGGAGTGCATACTGCTCGATGAGCCTTTTTCGGCACTGGATGAGCATGTAAAAAGAAGCATGGAATCAGAGCTTATGGAGATGCTGACAGATTTTAACAATCCTGTTGTTTTTGTGTCACACAATCGCGATGAGGTGTATCGCCTGGCCGAGCGTATCGGAAGCATGGAGAGAGGCGTACTGAGTACAGTCCGCGACAAAAAAGATTTCTTCATGCGGCCTATGTCTGTGGAGCAGGCACTGCTTGTGGGCTGCAGCAATATATCAGAGGTAAAATGGCAGGATAAGCATCATTTGCTTGCTGTGGAATGGGATAGCGTATTTGAGGTCACTGATGAGCAGCTTGAACAGACTGCAATGAGTATGGACGACATATCACACATAGGTGTTTTCCCACAGGATATAATAATATCGGTAGGCAAAGCAAAAACGGCACTTGTATATAATGATAAAAATATAATCAGGATTAAAGATTATAAAATGATTGAAGAATTGAAAAGCTGGGAAGTATTGTGCAAATTAAATAACGATTCAATAATTTACGCAAGCCTTCCGAGGCATACAGAAGCAAATATGCTTAGCAAAAATATAAATGATGAGCTCTATATAAAGAATTTTTATCTGCTTGGATGAGAAGTAAATGAGGACATACTATGATTTACCTGGACAATGCTGCCACAACAATTAAAAAGCCGGATGCGGTATATGATGCAGTGCTTAATGCAATGAAGCACTGCGGCAATTCCGGGCGCGGGGCATCGGATGCATCGCTTGATGCGTCGAGGAAAATATATGAGGCCAGAATGTGCCTTGCAGAATTTTTCGGCGGAGATGATGCGGCCAGACTCGTTTTTACGGCAAATGCCACTGAGGCACTAAACATTGCAATCCACGGACTGATTGAGCCGGGGGAGCATGTGATTACAACACAGCTCGAGCATAATTCTGTGCTCAGACCTCTTTATATGCAAAGGGAGCGGGGCGTGGGTGTGGATATTGTACCATGCAGTGATGTAGGCATAAAAAGGGGGATAATTTCCCCATCGGACATAGAGGCTTTAATCCGTCCGGATACAAAAGCCATCGTCTGCACACATGCTTCAAATCTCACAGGCAACGTGGTGGATATTAGGTCGATAGGGCAAATCGCACGAAAGCATAACCTTTTATTTATAGTCGATGCATCGCAGACAGCCGGTGTGATTCCGATAAATGTAAAGGACATGAATATTGATGTGCTCTGCTTCACAGGTCATAAGGGGTTGATGGGACCGCAGGGCACCGGAGGACTTTATGTGGGAGAGAGAGCAGATATAAAGCCGTTTAAGAGCGGTGGTACCGGCGTGCTAAGCTTTCTTGAGAACCAGCCTATGGAGCTTCCGACAAGACTTGAGGCCGGTACCTTAAACGGTCCGGGAATCGCAGGGCTTTTAACAGGTGTCATGGAGCTTGAGAAAATCGGCCTCGACAATATATACGCTAAAGAGCATGAGCTGATGCAGGCATTTATGGGAAAAATAAAGACAATCCCCGGAATCAGGATATATGGAGATTTTGATATGCTGCCTGACAATGGTCTGCACTGTGCGATTGTTTCAGTAAATATAGCTGATATGGACTCGGCGGAGGTGTCAGACATACTTATGAATGAGTATGGCATAGCAACAAGGAGCGGCATACACTGCGCACCGCTGATGCATAAATTCTTTGGAACACAAAATCAGGGTATGGTGAGATTCTCATTTTCATATTATAATACAGTTGATGAGATAAATGAGGCCGCTGAAGCGCTTATGCAGATTGCGGCATTGCGATAAATAGTATTAAACAATTGAAAGGAGCAAAAATGCCACAGGAAATAGTGTTTTGCAAGGGCGGTGGCTGTACTGCAAAGCTTGGTCCGGATTTGTTAAGTAATGTTTTAGCAAAGCTACCAAGGGGTGAAAAAGACAGCAATCTGCTCATCGGATATGATAGCTGTGATGATGCGGCAGTGTACAAAATTTCAGATGACACGGCGGTAGTCCAGACGCTTGATTTTTTTTCCGCCGATGGTTGATGATCCGTATACGTTTGGACAGATAGCGGCCGCAAATGCGCTCAGTGATATTTATGCGATGGGCGGCACAGTAAAGACCGCATTGAACATCGTCTGTTTCCCTGAGAAAATGGACCTGAATATACTCGGCAAAATAATGCAGGGTGGTGCTGATAAGGTGATAGAGGCAGGCGGCACACTTGCGGGCGGCCATTCTATAGCAGACAGTGATGTAAAATACGGTCTTTCAGTCATGGGTACGGTTCATCCGGAGCATATTTACAGCAACAACACAGGGCAGCCGTCAGATGTGCTTATACTTACAAAGAAACTCGGAGTGGGGCTTGTATGCAACGCAAACCGCGTAGGGGAGGCTCCGTTAGGTGCAATTGAGGATGCGGTAAGCTCTATGACCACACTGAATAAGGCAGCATCAGAAATCAGTCATGCTTTCGATATACATGCATGCACAGATGTCACGGGATTTAGCTTTTTAGGGCATTTGAGTGAGATGTTAAATGATGATATAACAGCACTTATCGACTCGATTTCCATACCGGTCATTACCGGAGCACTGCGATGCGCAGATGAGTTTTTCCTCACGGCAGCGGCCCAGCGCAACAGAAACCATGTAGGTGATAAGGTGTGCTTTGCAAAAAATATACCTTTCTCAATGGAGGAGGTTCTTTTCGATCCGCAGACCTCCGGAGGACTGCTGTTTGCAGTAAAAGCTTCTGAGGCAGATGCATTTTTGCACGAGCTTAAAGCCGCAGGGCTTCCGGCTGCAAAGGTGGGACGATTTGTTAAGCGGCGCGATGTGCCGATATATGTGAACTGATTTTAAGCTGCCATAGCTTATGCAAATTTGCTGACAGGCTGCATGCCCTGCATTCTGAGGGCTGACGAGTTGAAATAACATAGGGAGGATTATAAATATGATAACAGTAAATGCAATAGGGGATACATGTCCAATCCCAGTAGTAAAGACAAAGAAAAGCAATCGAGGCTCTCACACAGCCGGATACGGTGGAGATACTTGTGGACAATGAAGTTGCAGTGGAAATTTAAAAAAGATGGCTGTACAGAAAGGCTATAGCTGCGATAGCAGTAAGCTCGATGACGGAAGTTATAGCGTAAAACTGACAATTGAAGCTGTAAATGCCGATGAGCTTTCGGATATAGACGAGGCTTCACAGTATACATGCAGGCCGGCTGCAGATAACAGGGTTGTTGTAATCCGCTCTTCATATATGGGAGAGGGCAGTGAGGAGCTTGGCAAGGTACTTATAAAGGGCTTCATCTACGCACTTTCGCAGCAGGACAACCCGCCTGAAACCATGCTATTCTACAATGGAGGAGCAAAGCTGACCTGTGAGGGCTCAGAGTCACTTGAGGATTTAAAGGAGCTTAAGAGCCGTGGGGTGAAAATTCTTACCTGCGGAACATGCCTGAACTACTATGAGCTGTCAGATAAGCTTGCAGTCGGAGAGGTGACCAACATGTATGATATCGCAGAAAAGATGGCTGGGGCATCTCTTATTGTAAGTCCGTAGAGTTATACAAGGTGTGAGGTAATGGATAATAATTTGGCAAGAGAAAAGAAAAACGGCTAATCATCACCTTCGAGACTACCACAGCACCGTTAAAGCTTGATATCAAGGGCAAGGCATGTGGGTATTCCGGGGACGTACGATTCCTCTTCCGTCTGTCATATCGGCGGGCTGCGGGCTGGCATGGAGAGCAGAGCTTTCTGACAGGGAGTGCCTCATAGCCTTTATGAAGGAGCATGACATCAGGTGGGAAGCGATGTATGAAATCGAAATGAGGTAACTGATAGTTACCTATATAGCAGGATAACAGGAGAAAAATATGTTTTATTACAATCAGTATGTGAGGGCGCAAAGCCTTGATGAAGCTTATGAGCTTTATCAGAAAAAACCGAATTTTGTGCTGGGCGGCATGCTCTGGCTCAAAATGAAAAATAAGACGCTTGGCACGGCAATTGACCTGTGCGATCTCGGACTTGACCAAATTGATGAGGATGAGAACGAGTTTAGAATCGGTGCATATGCAACACTCAGGCAGATAGAGACTCATGAAGCATTGAATGCATATACACACGGTGCAATCGCAGAGTCGGTCAGACACATCGTCGGAGTGCAGTTTAGAAATGTGGCAACTGTCGGAGGAAGCATCTGGGGCAGATTCGGATTTTCAGATGTCATGACGATTTTCAGGGCACTGGGAGCAAAGGTGCAGCTTCACAAGGCGGGAATTATGGATTTGGACGAGTTTGCGGCACTTCCAAGAACAACACGCGATGTGCTTGTGTCAGTAATAGTACCGAAAAATGCAAAGGGCGTAGTATACTTAAGCCAGAGAAACCAGTCAACAGATTTTCCGGTGCTCACATGTGCAGTGGCAAACAGAAGCGGCAGGTATGTGGCGGTCATCGGAGCATCACCATATATGGCAGAGCCTGTGTGGGATGAGGATGGCATACTTGATGGCATAGCAGATGCAAAGACAGATGGTAATGCAGCTTTGACAGATAACTCCGAAAACAATGCAAAAATAGATAAATTTGCCGAATATGTTGCAGAGCATATCCGTTTTGGAAGCAATATAAGGGCAGGGGCTGAGTACAGAGAGATAATCTGCAGGGTGCTTACACGCCGCGCTGTCACACAGTCGCTTGACATCTGCGATGAAATTAAGCACGAGCATTAAGTAGGAAGGAATTCATATATATGGATGTTAAAATAAAATTAAATGGAAAGTTAATAACCGACTCGGTAGACCAGGATATGGTCCTTTTAGACTTTTGCCGCAAGCACAATTGCTTTCGGTGAGAGAGGCTGTGAGTCAGGCAACTGTGGTCTTTGTACAGTGCTTCTGGATGGAAAGCCTGTGCTGTCATGCAGTACGCCGATAGGCAGGGCAGACGCAGAGCGGTGGATACCCTCGA
>ENA-OQJW01000030-OQJW01000030.1-human-gut-metagenome-genome-assembly--contig:-NODE-30-length-23005-cov-6.551928_pt1 | contig 23005 bp, 29 predicted proteins | sample MGYA00242619_ERZ504786 | MGnify/ENA primary metagenome ERZ504786 (study PRJEB26092, sample SAMD00036357) | human gut metagenome | host: Homo sapiens | study: EMG produced TPA metagenomics assembly of... | reverse complement strand
TATTTATTGTATGAATAAATTATATTGAAATATTCTTTTATTGAATATTTGTTTGTATATTTGCGGTGTGAAGTTATAAATATGGTAGTAGTAGTTTTAAAAGCGGCAACTTCTTTCGCTGGTATTGATTATAATGAGCGAAAGAATGAGGAAGGCAAGAGTGAACTTCTTGTTGCAGAAAATTTTGCTATGAATCCAGATAATTTGAAGAAGTCGGATTATATAGCTTATATGGAATCTGTCTGTAGGACTAATCCAGCGGTCAAGGCAAAACAATTTCATGCAGTGATTTCATGTAAGGGGCGTGAATATTCGGCAGAGGATTTGAAAAATGTAGCTTTGCAATATATAAATAAAATGGGTTATGGAAATAATCCTTATATGATATATTTTCATTCTGATACAGAAAATAATCATGTACATATTGTTTCTACACGAGTACAGAAGAACGGACAGAAGGTAAAAGATAATATGGAAGCTGTGCGCTCACAGAAAGTCATAAATCAAATAATGAATGTTGATTTAGCTTTGAAGGCTAAAGATGATATTTCAAAATACATGGAGTTTTCTTTTTCTACAGTGCAGCAATATAAGTTGTTACTTGAACAATCAGGATGGAAATTAAGAGAAAAGGATGGATTATTAATTTTGTATAAGGGTGGTGAAAAGCACGCTTCAATTCAATTAGAGCAGATAAAAGATAAAGCTAAACAATATACACCTGATGAAGAAAGAAGAAAACAGATAACAGCTCTTTTATTTAAATATAAGCAAGGACTTTCCTATACAGAACTTCAAACTTTGATGAAAGATAAGTTTGGTATAAATTTAGTCTTTCATACAGGAAAAGGACATACTAAACCTTATGGATATACATTAATTGATTATAGAAATAAGAGAGTTTTGAAAGGTGGGGAAGTTATGGATTTGAAGGAACTTTTAGTAGAGCCTAATAAACAAGCAAAAGTTGAACACTGTAATAGTATAATTAATCTTCTTTTGAAAGATGGAACAAAATATACAATGGATAGTTTCAAGAAATTAATGTTAGATTACGGTTATAGGTTTTCAATGAATGGCACAATATTTATAAATGGTGATGATAAGGCTTTATTGGTTCTTGATAAAAAACTGTTGAAAGAACTTAGATATAATAGCAGAGTGTATGAAGCAAATAAATTTAATGTTGCTACACTTAAAGAAGCCGAGTTGTTAAGTAGAATTTATCATGTGAAAAAAGATGATATTTTGATTCAAGAGCATATGGATAAAAAAAATACTGTCTATACTGATATGATAAATAGTTATTTGGCTCATAGTTCAGATTTACATTCTACATTAAGAGAAAAAGGAATTCTTTTTGTTGAAGATGATAATTTAGTTTATCTAATAGATAAAAAGAATAAAGTAATCGTAAGTACTGATGATTTAGGAATCAATATTATAAAAGATGGCTATAGTAAAGATAGGATTACTCTAGTTACTCTTGATAAGATGGAAAGAATAAATGTTGAACAAGATTCAGAACTGGCAAGGGGATTTAATCTGATTGATGCTATTTGTGATATTCTTAGCCAGCATATAAATGTACAGCAAGATAAATCTCCTAATAGGAAAAAGAAAAGAGGACAGCAACAAAATTAATAAATATAAGTAAGATATGATAATATTATTTGGGAATCAGAAAGGCGGTTGTGGTAAAACGACTAATTGCATACAATTTGCCAACTATCTAGTAGAAAAAGGAAAAGAAGTTCTAGTATTGGATTTAGATTTTCAGCGTTCATTATCGGATAGAAGAAAAGAAGATATTGCGACCTATGATAATGAACCTAAATATGAGGTTATACAAACCGATATATCTAATGTTGCTAAAATTATTAGTGATTTTACTAAGGTTGAGCAAGGAAATCTATTAATAGATTTGCCTGGTAAGATTGATGATGATGCTCTGGGAACTATTCTTAAAGCTGCGGATATAATAATATGCCCATTTAAATACGATAAATTTACAATGGATAGTACAGGTTTTTTTATCCAAGTGTTACAGTATTTAAATGTAAAAGCTAAAATATTCTTTTTACCTAACAATATGAGAACTGCGGTAAGATATGAAACAAAAGAACAGGTAGTTGATATTCTTAAGCAAGTTGGTTTTGTTACAGATGAAATACCAGCTTCTGTTGCTATGGAACGTATAAATACATTAGCAATTAGTAATGAGTGTATTGATAAGGTGAAGAATGCTTATGATTATATCATTCAAGAAGGAGCAATAAAATAAAATATTCTTTTAATAGATATTTGTTATAAAGTTATTCATTTATTGTATATATTTGCACATGGCTGATAAATTAAGGAAAAAGCAAAATGAAGGTATTTCTAGTGTTCTGGAAATAGCTAAAATGATAAGAGGTGAAGAATTGCATGGGAGTAGTATAAATGAAGCTCCTATTCAAGAAGCTAAATATGAAGTTGAAGAGGAGAAAGAACCACTTCATGTAGAAATGGAAACAACTTCTTCGGAAGTTTTTAATTTTAATGGCTCTAGTGAAATGGATTTGACGGACTTATTAGAGTACATTAAAGGAAAAAATTATAATTGCAAGGAAGTTCTATATGTTGATACAGATGTAAAAGAGGTGTTTGGGTTGCTCAAAGCTAAAGCCAAAATACCTATTTCATCTTTAGTTTCGTTTATTTTGGAAGATTGGTTAACTAAACACCGTAGCGACATAAGTTCTTTGATTAAGCAAAAAAAGAACCGTTTTCTTTAGTACAGAAAAAGGGTCGTTTTGTGAAACAAAAGATTTTTGGTTAGGCTATAGACCCGTCCAATGGGTTTTTCCTCATTGGACGGATATTTTAGATAGAAACAATAATTTCTTTAGGGATTCCTGTATAATATGCTATTTTTTCTACAGGAATATTATCTTCTCTCATTTTTATTATAATATCAATATTTTCTTTAGTAATAGAAGAAGGTATAAACGTAAATAAAATGTCTGACAATTTGCTTATAGCCTTAATAACTTTTTGTTTGTCAGATTCTTTTTTTAAGTCTATTTCACTGAAAGTTGAAAGTTTATCATGCAAAATAAGATAATATATTCCTCCTATTATTAGTGCAGATATAGTTACAATGTCAATATCTGTATTGGAGAATATGTTTGAGAATTTTTGGCATAAAGGTAACGTGTGCAATTCCCGTAGTTGAGCGGTACGTTGACTAGTTTCATTGTTATTAGCTAGTTCCCATTTTAGAAGTTCTTGCATGATTTTATTTTCTGATAAAGATTGAAATAAACCTACAAGAATGTTCATATATAGTGCTTTATCGTTACTAGATTGTTTTTGTGATTTTACAATATCGCTAAACCAATAGTCGTATTTTTTTACATACTCGTCAATGAACTTATTCAAATCATCATATCTGTTATAGAATTGTACAGGCTCAATTTCAGCTTGTCGCATAATACCTGTAACTGTTAGATTAGAAAATCCTTCAGTTTCAATTAAATGGGTTGCCGCATTAATAATGCTTTCCTTTATGTCTTTGGCACTTCTTCGCTTTCTCCTTTCTTTCATTATTATTTTATTTTTATGTTCTTATTTATATCATTAAGAGTATTGACTAAAGATTCTAATTGTTCAAGTTTATGCGTGGCAAGAACGCTGACCCTTAATCTTGCTTCTTTGGTTCTTACAGCCGGATATACAATTCCAATTGTAAAGATACCTTTTTCTTGCAACATTTTAGCAATTTCGTAAACCTTTTTATTATCTCTTATCATAATAGGAAAAATAGGGGAAACAGATTTTCCTATGTCGAACCCTTCTTCTTTCAACCGTTTTCTAAGATAGTTCGTATTTTCCCAAAGTTTGGTTCTTATTTGTGGTTCTTTTTTTATAATCTCTAAAGCTTTTAGTATGGATGCTGTGACTTGTGGGGTAGGGGCTGCTGAAAACACATTGCTGTCCGCATAAAATTTCAAGTATTGTATTATCTTCTTCGAAGCTGCTGCAAATCCCCCTACGCAACCAAATGACTTGCTGAATGTGCCAGTAATAATATCAATTTGACCTAAACAGTTATAGTATTCAGCTGTTCCTCTGCCATTGGCTCCCATTACTCCTATTCCATGTGCATCATCTAACATCAGCATGGTTTCATAAGTCTTGCAAAGAGTAATAATTTCCGGAAGTAAAGACAAATCCCCATCCTGGGAATATACACCATCTATTATTACAAGTTTAGTTTGATATTGCCCTTTGACTTCTTTTAGTACCTTCTCCAAATATTCTAGGTCGTTATGCCCAATTCGTTTTATATTTGTTCCTTTTAGTCCAGCCATTGCGCTTGTGTGGATATAAGGGTCTATCAATGCAATATCATTTTGACCCAATAAGGCTCTTAGTATTCCGGCATTTGCTCCAAATCCGGAAGAAAATAAAATAGCTTCTTCTTGTCCTACAAAAGAAGCTATTTCTTTCTCTAGCTGTTGGTGTATGTCGAGATAACCACCTATTACTTGTGCAGCGCAAGCACCTGTTCCATATTTTTTTATAGCATCTATACCTGCTTGTTTAGTTTCTTCTCTTTGTGACATACCTAAATAATCATTAGAAATAAATGCAATAACAGGTTCGTTGAAGCCTTCAATTGCCATTGTTGAACCGATACCTGTATGTGAAGTTATCCAATAGCTTTTACATCCGAAATCATTTAGTTGCTCAATGTACTGCTGGAAATCATTTGCTCTCTCAATAGCATTTTTCCCATAGGATAGTTCAAAGTCTTTTAATGAATGATAAGTTTTTTCCATATTAGTATAATTTAGATTGTATATTGCAAAAATAGCAAATATATTATGTTTTTAAGCATTAACAGTGGAAAAAACAATATAATTCTTATATTATATACAATTTGTATTGTATATTTGCGATATGCAAATGCATTTGCTGAATAATTACTAACTTAAAAATATCGTTTTATGAGAAAACAAATTTTAATTTTATTAGGTTTCTCTTTTAGTCTTATTGCTTGTCAGCAAAACGAAGAGATTGGTTCTGTGGAGGATAATGCCAATCCAAACGAACTTACTACTAGAGCTGCTTCTATGAGAAGGGTTCCTACACAAGCGGAAAAGGATAATCTTAAAAAGGATTTCCCAAATTTAGATGTAAATAATATTTCTGTAACAGGAGAAGCAACAGGTACATATAATTGTATTGCTTATTCTATGGGGATAACTAACAAATGGATTGACCCAGAATCTTTTTACAATGATTTTATAGAACAGTATAAAAATGCTAAAACTTTATATGGTTCGTCTTGTAATTATGAACAGACTAGTACAGAAGGTAGCAATGCTACTGTTGATGGTTGGGGAACAAGTAGTATAGATATGACTCATGGAAGTGTTGTATATAGTAGCGGTACTTGGGAGTCAAAACTTGGGCGTTATTTGCGTATTACCCATAAAAGGAGTGAGCTATCTGGCACTTTGTATGGTAGAATTTTGGTTTCTTTTATCGAGAGTAGAACAAAGACTGATATGTCGGAGATAAAGGAACTTGCAAAACAGATAGCACAAGAAGATATTGAACTTTCTGATGCAGAAAAACAAGCTGTCATTGATAAAGCTGCAAATATTAATTGTGAGGTAAAGACTAAGTTTAACGATTTGTTTAATTCATGGAACGAAGAAATTTCAATAAATCCACAAACTAAATATAGTTCAAGTACTCTCGCTTATACAACATTACCACAGTTTAAAGAAATGCAAGCGATGGGTAAAAATATTATTCCGTTAATAATGGAAAAACTTTTAGATGAAGATAATTTCTTTTTGCTTCCTCTATATGATGCTATACAGACTGATTCTCAATTAAAAATAAGCTATAAGAAAGGTGATGCAAAGATTCTAGAAGGAGAACAGAATAAGGCTAAAAGAACAGTTCGTCTTTGGCTAAGTCTTTCGGGAAATTAAGTAAAATATAACTGACTTTTTGGGATAAATAGCTCTTAACGTAATATGCTGTAAGAGCTATTTATATATTTACCTAAAAGTTTTTGGCATCATGGATTTGTTTTCTCTTCGTCCTTTTGTATATGTGGCGTATTCGCGTGCGTCAGAAAGTAAATCTACGTGAACTCTATTGTGTATTTGTTTCTAAGGACATAATTTTAAAACTATATTTATGAAAAAAAAATTCTATTCTTTTTGGGGCGTAAGTCAATTATTGGTAGGAGCAATGACTATTGGTCTTGTCTCTTGTGAAAAAAGTTCTGAACTTTTATATGATTTTTCGGAAACATCAGAAAGTTCAATCCAGTCAAGAGCTATCTCTGTTGCTGACTCTGTGAGTCTGTTTTCTAATATAGATGAGTTTAAAAAAAAGCCAGAAACGAAATCTTATTCTTATTATCCTGAGACAGATGAATTTTATTCATCAAATATGTATGCTGTTAGAGAGCTTCCTTTTGCGTTGAAAGTCAGAGGAGGTGGAGTGGTTGGACAGCCTTATCTTTCTACTCAAGGAATGAGAAAAGAATTGATACTTTCAGCTTATAGTTCTTCAAAATTCTATTTAAAGATTTTGCCACCTAGTAGTGGAATACCATATTTGATTTATTCAAAGTCTTATAATAAGCCATTGGTTTGTGGTCAATATAACAATGACCCAAACAATAAACTTGTTTTTGTTTGGGACTCGGAAGATATAAGTTCTGGAAGTTGGGACCTTATACCATCAACATATAAAGGATATTTTAATATTGAAAATCAGACATATTTAGGAACGGCAGACCCCAATAATCCTTGGAGTGTGTTTAATTATTCTATAGAAGTAAAGAGTAATGGGCAGGTAGGGTATGCAAAATATAATAAGCAACCACAGCAAGAGTTTCTATTAGAGTTTCAGGATAAATTTAAAGTAAAAGAAATAGCATTTGAACCTAAAGCTGTAGTGACGGAATTAGACCCTGTTGTTGTGTATTCAAATGGTCAGACAGGAGCAGTTGCTGGACCATCAAATATTACAATTTATGCAAAAAAAGATGTAAAAGATACTTCTTGTTATACAGAAAAAGGAGCTTTGAAAATTCCAATGGCAAATGAAGAACAAATGTTTTTACGTCCTGCAATAATAGCCGGGCAATTTATTGCCCCTGGCAATTTTAGTAGTGGGGAAATGCCTGATTCAACAATATTTTTGCCTAGAGCTCCTTATACTTCCACAACGTATGAGATACCTAAAACATTATCGGTGACTATTCCGGTAGAAGTTGATGAGCCATCTTTAATTAAAGTAACGACTTATTTAAAGAAATATAGTGTAAAGGCTGACTATACTATTACTATGACTTATCGTAATGGAAATGAGGCTAATGATAGAGAAGTTAAATTTAAAGGTTCTTGGTATGGAATAATAAATACTACATCAAAGGCAAAACCAGACGAAATAGTAACAATTCCTTTAGAAGAATATATGAAAAGTTTATCTAATAATAATCTGCAATAAGAAAAGATTATGAAATCAATATTATATATAATAATTTTATCTGTTATAGCTCCATTGTTTATAGCTTGTTCAGAGGATTTGAACTTATGCGCACAGCAAAATACAGTGGTTGAAACTGATTATTCATGTGATGATGTGATTCTTCAAGAACGTAATCCATCTCTTCCAGATGTTATTACAGGACAACCTTCTTTTGATGAAGAGTTGACAAGAAGTGGTGAGATGATTGGGGGAACTGATAAATATCTAGGTTATGGTTATAAATTGCTTAAGGGGAATTATATACCAAGTGATTTTGATAACTTTACGCATTCCATACTTGATATTGAATCTCTAAAAGAATATGATGAATCATATATTGATGAAAATTATCCTAACTGGAACGACCAGTCATCGTTTGCTTATTATGATTTTAATAATTATACGCATTTTTCATCAATAAGTAAAACTGTGAAAAGTGGATTTTCTTTAAATCTAGGATTTTTTTTCTATAGGGAAAAAGAAAACGACAACCGAAACATTTAGAACTTTTATTAATGAATCAAAAGAACAAGCTTATGGGGAAATGAATATATTGTTTGCTCATGGCAAATTTACCTTGTTAAGTTCCAATGGTTCTAATAAAGTGTTTGCAAGGCAGTTTTTAAGAAGGTCTTTTATTAATAATTTATATACCTCTCCTATATCATCTATCATTGATTCATATGGAGATTTTGTTGTTGTTGGTTATTATACAGGTGGAAGAGCTTTTGCGCAATATATGGGTAATGCGGATTCAAATACGAATGTTGAACAGAAAACTAAATCCTTAGAGAAAAATATTAATGCTTCACTTGTATATAAAGGTGATTCACTTAATGGGTCGTTCGGATTTAATGGAAAGGATGGTACTTTTGATTCTACAGTTTACAAAAGACAAGATATATTTATACGTGTAAAAACATTGGGTGGTATTCAAGATGAAACAGGTGTAGTGAATACTACAATGGCACTTAAAGACATAAATATAAACTTGCAATCTTGGAGAAAATCATTAAATGATTCAAAAAATCATACAGTGATTGATTTAATAGAAGAAGGATTATATCCAATGTCGGATTTTGTACTGGAAAGAAACTTTCAAAGACGTTTTGATGATACTTCTAAGGAAATTCTTCTTCCTGTTACAAGACTTTATACTCCGTCTATTACGATTGCAAGAGTATTGACAAAGACATCTGCTTCGGGAGAAAGTTTATATGATGTAGCTGCTGTGTTAACAACAAGACAGGGTGACCAAATAGTATTGAGTAAAAGTAATGCTACGGATGCGGAATTAAGGCAAAATGAAGATGATAATGTTTTTATCAAAAAAGCCCAAATTATATCGGCAGAAATATCAAGGTATTTCAGCTCTGATATTCAGATAAGTTATAATACTAGAAAGCGTATTAATCCTCAAATGCGTTCTCCGCTATGTATGGTTTTGGAGAACTTCAATGAAAAAGGTTTCTGTAAGTACTATCATGAGGCAACTAATATGGAATATTTATACGACCCAACTACCAAACTCTGTTTTTCATTTTTTGCAGATGAAAGAGATGAGAGTTTGCTGGAAGTATATGGTCTTAGTTCATGGGCTTCTAATTTAGTAGAAAAACAGATTTCAATAGCAACATTAGCAAATCTATACACAATTATAGGATTGTAATTTTGAAGTCTGGTATTTATATTAATATAATCTATTTTAATACATGGTACATTATTTTAAACAATCTTGCTTATTAATGCTTTGGGCATTATTTTTAGTAAACATAAGTTTTACAAGTTGTGATGATAAAAATCCAGAGGTACAAATAGGAGAACTTACTCCCCAAAAACTATATCAAACCTCATGGCGTGGTACAGGTCGTTGTGATGCTTGGGTAGTTCCCAATATGGGAGTAGGTATGCAATTTATAGATACTCAATCGGGGAAAGTAAATTGGGAAAGTTACGATGAAATTGATATTACTTACAAAATAGAAGGAAAATATATCATATTTAATAGCAATGCTTTATATTTAGGTGGTGCTCCTTGGGTTATTAAAAGCTATACCCAAAAACATATAACTCTTATACAAAATGAAGCAAGTCCAGATAAAGAGAAAGTAGCTATAATAGAATTAGATAGGATAGATTGATTTCGATTGTATTGTTAAAAGGTATGTATTTGGATGCTCTCTTTTCATATTATAAGTATTTGTTATTATACTGGTATCATTTTTATGAAATGGACATAGGGAAAAGAAGATTCTCGTGTTGCTCTTTCTGGGTTTCGGGGAGTGAAGGATATTAATCACATATTCATATTATTTATATATAATATGGCATTTTGTCCTTCTTCTTTTTCCCTATAGTTTTATGGTATCAATTCTTTGTGTCCGGCTTCCAGCAGCTTTTTGTATTTGGTATCAAAAAGGAGTTCTTCAGGGTGTACCAGGGACGATAATTCGGTATCATTTCATCATGCTATATACGCCCATCAGTGCCAGAACTCCAAAAGAATAGGTATCACAAATTCTTTAAAGTAATATTGGAAAATAAAAGAGAGTATTTTGTACTCTCTTTTATTTTATTAGGGCTGTAATAAATTGATGGCTTTTTGAAGATTAGCTTCTAGCTCTTTTTTAGCGTTTGACATAGCATCCTCATAGTTTTTTTCTGATTGTCTTATAATTTCTATTATAACAGAATTATAATTGGCTTTTTGCGCTTCATCTTCTTCTGTATTAGAAATCAGATAAAACTTTTCACTAAATATTAAATCTATAAAAACATAGTTAGAATAAAAATTCAGCACTTGAAATAAAAGTTTTAGGCTGCCCCCTTTTCCTAGTTCAAGATTTGAAATCGCATTTTGTTTACAGTTCAGCTGTTCTGCTAATTGAGCTTGGGAATATCCTATATGCTCTCGGATTTGCTTTAACCTTGTGCCTAAAATTGGTAATGTAATGTTATACATATTGTTCTATTACTGTTTCTACTTCGTCGTATATTCTCTTAAAGTTTTTTTGCAGTAATTTCTCTCTATTATCTGCTGTCCCAAAGTTATATACTTTTGGCAGTTCTTTGTAGGCTTCTTCTTCTTTCTTAATTTTTTTTAAATCTAAATTGGTTTTGCAATGGTACATCGCTGTTGGAAAATTATCTTCTTGTCCAAAATCTAATGCAACTTGCCCTACTAATGTACCAGCTTGTAATGAAGATATTTTGGATGCCGGGATAACAAAATCCATTTGTTCATTCATATTAATTGTTGTTTCGTTTCTTCTGATAGTAACACCTTCTTTTACTTGCTTAACTTTTCCAAATAGTTTTTGTAGCCAATCTAAAGTTTCAGGAGCTTTAGCTTGCCCGGATAAAGTGTTACCTATAATAGAAGTTATAGTTTTTGCGGTAGCTTTGCCGTATTGTTCTTCTAATTGCGGTAGTTCCTGTAATCCCAAACAAATTGAAACCTTATTGCTACGTGCAGTAGAAAGTAGTGTTGCAAGTTGATAAAAATATAATGTGGGACATTCATCTACTATGATTGAAGTAGGGTAGTTACCTTTTGTATTGACAAGTCTAGTTAATCGGTTAATGATAAGTGCATTTAAAGCACTATTCATGCTTTGTGTTTTAGGGTTATTTGCAATGATAAGATAACTAGGGTCTTTTTTATCTGATACTTTTAAATTGAAATCATTGCCACTAAATACCCAAAAAGATTCTTTAGTAGCCAGTCTTGATAACTGTACTTTTAGACTTGCCATCTGTCCTTCTAATTGGTCCACTGCTCCTGATTTATATGCAGCTTCAAATGGGGAAACTAGTGATTTTAATTCAGGTTCGGAAAAGAGGACTTTAAAAAGTACGTCATATTCTTGATTAAGGAAAGCCAGTACATGCGGTAAATCTGAATATTTGCCATTCTCGTATCTAGACCAAAAATAAATAGAAGCTGCTAACAAGTTTACTGCTGATGTTTTAAAAAAATCGCTATTACCTCCACTTCCTTTGTCGCCTTTTTGTAAACTCTCATATAATGCTTCTGCCGTTTCTGTTGCATCTGCTAGGATTTCTATATATTCTCGTTTCAATGGGTTTATTCTTCTACTATATTCAATATCAGAAAAATTAATGACATTGAACTTGAAATTACTTGGTATTTTTCCTAATTGCTTGTTCTTTTGATAATTATAATATGCAATTTTGGCAAGTTCAGGAAATTTGAAGTCGTAAACAACTTCTGCAAATCCTTTAGCTGAATGTTGTCTTATAAAAGAATTTATAACAGAAAAAGATTTACCACTTCCAGGCGTTCCTATTACGAAAGTTCCACGAAAACAGTTACATATATTCAGCCACCCATTATGCCACTTTCTATTGTAGAAAAACTTCATCGGAATATTGACAGAGAATTCTGTTTCTACCTTGTCTTTAGATTGTTCAAAGCTTTCATTCTCTATATTAAATCTATCTTTCATAAAGTTTGATTTAATACGTTTGGAAATGTTATCTAGAGCTGAATTTATTAATGTCGCTCCAATTATTGATAGTATAATGTAAGCTATATTATACCATTCTAAACTAGTTTCTCCTTTTTCTTTAAAGAAAAGAAAGCATATACTTCCAAAGAACATTATGAATCCAAAGATTAAAGGAAAAATGATTTGTTTAGTCGGGTCTAATTCTAAATCCTTTTTTGAACGTGTTCCAATGCAAGTAACCATTATAATAAAGAATGTAAATAGTTTACTATAAAGAATATTAGAATAGATAGGAATTTTTGCCATTTTTGATAATAAGGGCATAATTTGTTCACTAAAGGGAAAATGAACAAATAGTAGAATCTCTATGCAAACAGTTATATAAATGAATGCTTGCATGAATCCATATAGTTTTTGTAATTCTTTGCTTTCTTCCATGATTTAATCGGGTATTTTAACTTTTTCAGGTTCCTCACATTGAAAAGCCTTGAAATCTTCTATAGCTAATTTCAAGTCTTCTAAAAAATTGCTATTGCAACCTTTTTCTACTGCTATCTGGTAATATGCTTCCATTGCTTGGACGGAACAAATATCTGTTCCGCATATTACAAAAGCTGGAATGTCTTCTAATAGGCACTTGTGTAATAATCTTTTTTGGTCTTTCATTTTATTAATTCAAATGAAAATACCACTCTTTTATGCAGTGAGAGTGGTATTGGTTTTTATTTTTTGGTATCATAATAATGTTCTCTTATCGTCCATGCCGGGCAGAACCCGGAAAAGTACGGTATCAAATACCTTCCCGGTTTCTCTCCAGTGCAGGCAGAAAAGGTATCAATTCTACTGGTAATTTTCCTGTCCGAATATATGTTGAACCATTGCATAATTTTCACCACTGTTAGACTTATGCAGCTTATCATCAATAAAAATTTTTACTTCGACTGTCTTAGGTAGCTGTAAATTTTCAAGGTTTTCTTCATCTTTAGGTATAGGGTAGGCAGATAGCCATAAATATGTTCCTTGTTTGGCTTCTTGCTCAAATGTGAATGGACTTTCTACAATAGTTTCTTTGGCAGCTTCTTCGGGAGCTTCGGAAGAAATATCTACTCCTACTGTATAATGTATTAGAAGTTTGAAATTTTCTGGGTCGCTTACGGTAGCTTCATAACGTACTTTTCCTGTATCTCCTGTAGGTGGAGTATCAGGGTCGTTGTTATCGTCTTTATTGCATCCAGACAACATAAGGCTTAAACCAATCATTACTAATGATAAATACTTTTTCATATTGTTTCTTTTAAATAGTTGATAATTCAATGTGTATCGTTCCATTTGCAGCATTATATGCTACTTCCTCAATATTGGTGAACCGTCTTATTGATTCTTTCCATTCTTCTGTTTGTGGATTGTGGTAATATTCTTCTTCTAATAGACTTATCAAATTATTTATTTGTTTGTCAGATAGATAAATCTTTTCTCCAACCCTTGGAACTACAGGTAATTGGATTGGTATAGAAATATTGTTCACACCATCTATAGGAATATGGATGTTTATTTCTATCATAGCCATTTCATGTTTAGTATATTTTTGGACGGCTTAAATTTAACAACTTCCTTTTCTGGAACTTCTACAGGTTCTCCAGTTGCCGGATTTCTAGCTATCCGAGCTGGCTGAATAATCTTTTTGAAAGTACCAAAATCTTTTATAGAAACATCTTTTTCTCTTAGATTTTGAGATAATTCTTTGAAAAAACTATCAATTATTTCTGCTACTTCTTTTGTTGGTTTATTTGCCTTTTCAGCAACCATTTTGATTAAATCAGTCTTATTCATTTGCATATCAATAATATTTAATTACTTAAATCACTTAAACAAATTTCAGGAATAATTTGGGTATAGTCTTCTGTATCTGGTCTATAATGTATTGATTCAACTATATTGACCTCACAGATAACATCATATACCCATGCTTTAAAATTCCCTTCTAAATCATCTTCACCATCATTGAATTTATTAAAATCACTTTTAGCTTCATCTGTTAGATATTCTAATAAATTTTGATAGGTAAATTCATTCTGAAACATTATAATGTGAGGTGAAATTTCTTCGCCTATCCTTGGAAGATGCGGAAAATTCCAATCACCCTTTACCTTCATTCCTCTCTCTTTAAAAAAATGGCTATAAATTATAAATTCTATTTTCATATTAGTTTTATTTTAAAATCATCGTTCAGTACAAGCTTTCTTTCCATCGGTTGCCCGTTTTTATCATGAAATCCAGTTAACACAGGTGTTTCTTTTTTCTCGCAAAGTTCTATTGCTTCTTCGGGAGTTATAGAACGTCCTGACATTTCACGCCAAATGACAAAATCACATTTTATGGCTTCATTTCTATAGTTGGAACAATTATAGGCTTTTTTGTTTATATATAAGTTTCCTCCACACTTAGGACACTTACACAATGTATTGTCAAAAGAAATATCTAAGTTCTCTGTTAGAACCAGCCGTGAAGAAAAATCATTTCCTTCTCTTGATTTAAATCCAGTCATAAACGGTGTTTTTTTTCCTCTGGCAAGTATTTCTGCTGCTTCCAATGGTATTTCTCTTTGTGCAATAGTTTTGGGTATATAGAGGTTACAAACTCTGTTGTTGTCCTTGTCCTTTTGTGAATACCCTTTACAAGCATATCCATTTAGTAAAATTTCAATTTCTCTACCACACACAGGACACGGAGTTTCTAATACTTCATTTACGAAAGAAGGAATAACGATTCCATTTTCGATAGTCAGATATGCAGAAAAAGGAACTCCTTTTTTATTATGGAAGTCATGAAATATATCTGTTTTCCCTGTTGTTATTAATTGCCTGGCTATTTCTTCTGTAATCTCTTTTCCCCAATATGAATGATAAATATTAAATGTACATTTGTCATTCATGTTTTTGAAGTAATTACAGGAATATCCTAAACTGCCTTTCATTATGTGTCCTTTCTGGCAAATAGGGCATAAGCCTAAATCTTTGATTGTATCATTATCCATTTAATATCCTCCTTTACTAATCCATTTAATACCGTTTAAAATATTATCTACTTTTTGTTTCCCACTATTTACATATTTAAATTGTCCGGGTACAAGTGTTTTTAGTACTCCAGCCCTTTTAGCGGATTTCATTTGTCGGCATACAGCGTATGCAAGTCCTCGCATTCGTCTAAGTTCATTGACCACATGAATACATAAATCTATCCTTTGCTTATTATCCATAAGATTTTTTTCACCGCCTTGCAATGCTATATTGTTTATGTATATCATTAAATCTACACTTCGACTGATAAGCTCATACTCTGTTTTTGCAATTATGGTTAATAATTTAGGGTCTCCAACTGCATATTTAGCTGCTTCGGATTGGTATTTAGCTATGTCTCTAGCTAAGGTTGAAGCATAAATAATATCTTTTCCATTTTTCACAACTGCATTAACTGTAGAAAGATAGTTGTATGTCTTCTCCTGTAAGGATTGAATTTGATTCATTTTTTTGTTGGATTAAAATTTGAAAGTTGCGGATTTTTGTTTCCTCACTTTGTATGTCTTTCAATACACCTTGTTGCTCCTGATGGGAATAAACCAATGTTCCAATCATTACCGGGTCAATGACAATAGATTGTGCTAGTCCTTTTATGTTGCCTAACAGTAACATTAGGGAAAAAAATAAAAGCACTCTTTTCATATCATTATCTGTTTGTAAATTCATATATTCCTTTTTTCTTTTTTTGTTCTTCTACTCTATTTCTGATGGTTTGAATTATATCACTATTAGCTTTAAGACCATTCATCAGTAGTTCTGGTGTTGATTTATCGCCAGAATAAATGTAGATATTGGTGTTGTTTATTAAAGACTGGATAAAACTTTGCTTTTCTTCATAATCATATACACGATATAATTCTATGTAGTTAATCCTTTTTGAAAGCACTCCTTGATATATTTTTATTTGCTCTCTAGTTATAATCCATTTTGTACAAAGTAACATTGAAATATATCTGTAGAAAATTATAAATATCAACAATACTAATATCGTTCCACTGATAAATTTTAATAATTCATGTTCTCTTATATATTTACTAAAAATGAATACGAAAATCGCTAATGTGATTAAAAGGAAATTCTTCATTAACCAATATCGGAATTTAGGCTTTAATATAATATCATCAGAAGCTATGTTTGTTCCATCATTCATAACTTAATACTTTTTTTTTGTTCATGTTGTTTCATTAGAATTTCATTGAAATCTTTTGCTTTTTCTGCTTTATGAGAAATCATAGGAGCTATTATTTTGCTTTTTTCCCTAAAACTTTCTAGTGAAACGTCATTTTTGTTAATAGTGAATTCTCTACCCTTAGTTTTAAACAGCACATCATCTTTATTTTCTTTTATTGTCATTTCTGTATTACTAATGATTCCAGACACTTTAATGTCATACAAATTACCGTTTAAATCATTATCAAAACAGGTATGTACTTTAGCTTGTGGGTATCGCAATAAAGTGTTTTTTATTTGATTAACTGAAATGTACCCTCCTACACTACAAAAAACACTTTCTTCTAATTTGATTTTGTTAGCATTGAGCTGATAGAAGCTCATAGCATCTAAAGCGGATTCTGCAAAGTATATATGTTTTGCCATTTGGGGGTGTGGGCAAAAATCAGCAATCCAAAGCGAGTTACTTTTATCACCTCCGGCAGCCATTCCTTTGAATCCATAGTTTCTTAATTCGTAATTTGTTACTTTGTTGTCTTTATCTTTTGGATTAATATAGGGAAAACCTATATTATAATAATTGCCGTTTCCTTGTAAGTCTTTAACCCTTGTGATAAATGGTAGAAACTTTTCTACGACTTGATGATTTATATTTCTTTCATTTGTGAGAAATCTTAAATCAGCGAGTGTAGTAGGAAATTCTTTATATCTATCTCTGTCAAAAGATTTGTTTTCTGCTTTTACAACTTTGAATGCTTCATATTTAGGACTATAAGGCTCATTTGCGTAATGTCCTAAAATCATATTGATTCGCACAAATGTATTTTGATGTTGGAATTGTGGGAAGTCGTTAATATGATTTTTGATGAACTGAATTAAATCTCCACCTTTATAATTCCTATCATAGTAGTGTTCTTGTACACTATGAGGATTCTTGATGATGATTTCATCCAACTTGTTACCTGCTCCGTCTGTCAGTTTAAAAACAGGCGAAACCTTTCCTTTGCTAATGTCTTGTTTATATCCTAAATCTTCAAGTATTTGAATGATGGATATTTTAGCCTTATAATCGTCAAATGTTAGCATAATATTATAGTTTCATTGTTGGAGTATCATTATTTTTTCCGTAGGTTCTACCATATCCGAGAATAGATGCTTCTTGCTTCGCTGTTGCTTTAATAGAACTATCTATTTTATCCATTTGGGTAGATATTTGTTCTCCGACAGTTTGTTTAGTAGCTTCCCTAGAGCTGGAATATGTTTTTTCTACTTCCTTGTAAGAAGCATAATCTTTAGAAAGTTTATGTTTCTCTAAAAAGGCAGCCATTTCGGTGGGTTTATCTTTAAAAATTTCATCAATCCCTTTAGCTCCTTTTTGGGCTACAAACTCTAATCTTTCTTTATCAGATATATATCTTTCTTTCCCTATTGTTTGTTCTTTCTTTTCAGTCGCTTTAATTTCTATAGTATTTGCATCTTTGATTGATAATCCATTTCTGGCATTCAAATCTAGTTTTACTTTTGCAGCTTTGTTTAGTTCCTCGTTTACAATGGTAATTTCTTTTCCATTTTTGAGATTTTCTTGCTGCATAGGAGTAAGCTCTATTCCTCCAAGTTTTTGGGGAATATGAATGTCTTTTGCTTTTATTGATACTATCTCATTAGTATCTTTGTCACGTTGGTGCAATGTTCTTTCTCCTTTTGAATTAGTCTTTACTACGACATTATCAGCTTTTAGGGCTTTTATTTCATCCTTAGTAAAGGATAAATCATTTTTTATTTCTTGTCGTTTAGGAATGAGCAAGATAGCAATCCCAGCGATTGGGTAAACTACTGTAATAGCTGCGATTGCTAGTTTTCTAGCATTGATACCATCAATTTTGATGCGTTTACCTTCTTCTTTGAAATCAATTTCGTTGGTTTTTAATTTAGATTTATTTTCAGGTGTATTCTCGGCTGTTATATATTTAAGAGTTGTTGCTTTCCCCTCAAAATGGAGTTTTCCATTTTCTGTTTTATAAGACACTTTTTCATTGTCTAGAAGTGTTCTATTACCGGGAGTATCTTCAATGGAAAAATTTAGCATACCTGTTTTTTTCCCATTTTTGATGTTTGCAATATCTTCGGGGCTTAAATTTTCCGGTTTAACTCCTACTTCATTAAACTTGTTCCAGTCTATATCAACATATGAACCTTTACCATCTAGGGTTTGGTTTTGTTCATAAGCATATCGATAAAGGTCTTCTCCTTTATATGCAATTTTATTTTCAAGGTCAATGACTGTAAATCCGTCTTTATATCCTTCATTCTTGTTAGTACCTTGTTTTATATCATCCCATTTTATAATTGCAACATTGTGGTTTTCTCGTAAATATTGGCTATATTCTTGGAAATTATTGCTAGCTTGTTCTTTATCAAAGAAACTGATTATTCTTTCTTTAGATTGCTCTAATAAAGATTCTCTATTATCTCCTAAATTGCCAAGTTTAAGTGTATTCAGTGGATAAGTATATGTTTCATTACCTTTGGAAAAGGTAATATCACCATTCCGATATTCTTCTGAATATCCAAGAATTGCTGCTATTGCTCGGAATTGTCCGGCATTTTCATAACTATATTGCAAAGCTTCAAATTTTTTCTTTTCTTCCATTTTATAATTTGAATTTATGTTCTACTTTAGATTGCGATTCATTTCCAAGTGTTGTTTTTTGTCCTTTCATGTATTCTATATATTCATTTCTGTTTTTATCAGTATGAATAGTTCCTATAATTTGTGGGTTATGCCGGTCATAAGCTATTTTCTGTTTCTGCTCGAAGTCTAGGAATTTTATTCCTCTTGGATTATTTAAATCTAATCTTATGGCAATTTTTTCTTTGTCAACATTCAAAATTAATTCCTTACCTGATTTTAGAGTTTCCTTTTGTTGCTTATCCAGCTCAACACCTTTTATGTTTGAAGGTATTGAAATACTTTTGATTTTTGTTTTAAGCAATTCGTTTGTTTCAGGGTCTAATTGTACGAGATATTTTTCATTGTTAATAGTTTTTGTTATTATCTCGTTATCTTGAAGTCGTTCTAACTCCTTTGGTTTAAGGTTTATATCATTCATTATTTCTGGTCTGACTGGATGAACTTTAACGCCAGCATTGTTGCTATCTTTCCAGTACAAACTTATTTTTCCTTTCATACTTATTTCTTCTCCATTATTATCGTGAAAAGAAAGGTCTAGTAAACTGGTTCTCTTTCCAGATAATAGAGCTGTGATATTTGCCTTATCCAAAGACCATATCTGTTTTTTTGATATTCCTATTAGTTCTAATTCTTTATATGGAATATCATTTTCATTAAAAATAGCTTGCTTTTTATCCATGTAATGTATATTTTTGCTCAAAAGTAATAAAAATATCAATATGAAGAATAAATTTATCATGTTTTTTACTTATTCATTGTTTTTTTCAGTGAATGGCTACTGTCAGTTTAATACGGTATTACAGAAAAAGGATATTCCTAAAGCGGAACCTGTATTAGCAACGACAGAAAATAAATTGATAGAAGAAAAAGAAAAGGCTGTTGTCGTCAATGATGCTTTGACTACAGAACGACTTGCATACTGGAAGCAAAGAAGGTATTTATCTTTGCCCATTGATTCAATGGTGATAACTTCCCATTATGGTAAAAGAAAAGACCCATTTACTGGAAAAATAGCAAATCATAGAGGGATAGACCTTAAAGGCAACAACGACTATGTTTATTCGATAATGCCGGGAATGGTTGTAAAAACAGGAAAAAATAAAGGGTTGGGCAATTATGTAGAAGTGCGTCATGGTGATTTTACTTCTATCTATGGGCATTTATACAGTGTGCTTGTAAATGCGAAACAAGCTGTTGAAGCTGGGCAACCAATAGGCATTAGTGGAAGTACCGGGCGCAGCACAGGAGAACACTTACATTTTCAAATGGAATACAAAGATAAAACTATAGACCCTAAGCCAATTCTTGATTATATTAATGAGGTAATCAGAACCGTTAAAGGACAAATTTCACAGCAAATAGATAATGAGTTAAGACGCAAATAAATAGAAAAAGAGGATTGGAAAAGCCAGTCCTCTCTTTTTGGAAGAATCAGAAGAAACCTTTTTTTAATCCTTTTTCTTGTCTTTGAACTTTTTCTAGTGAAGATTGAAGTTGTGACAGAGCTTCTTTCATTCCTTTTTTTACTTCAGGATTCGTTACGGATTCAATAAGCTCTTTTCCTCTTTGAATGTTAGTGTTAAGTATTTCTTTATTCTTCATCTGTTTTGAACGACTTTCATCTATAAAAATAGATGGCATACTTTTGCAACTCCATTCACCATTTACTAGATTGAAATCTTTAATTCTTTCTTTCGCTAAGTAGGTGTGGATAGAAATCTTATCTACAGCCTTATCACTGTATAATTGATTTGCAGATTTCATTAGTCCATTTACGGCTTTGTTATGTGAATCAATATCGGCTAATCGTCCTTGTCCTTTACTTAGTACTTCTTCTTGATACCTGTTGTAAAGTCCTAGTTGGGTAAACTCCTTGGGGGCTGCAATAATATATGCTTCAACTCTAAATCCTGCATCTTTAAATTTTTGTGCTGTCTTTAAAGGTACATCTGGATTTCTCATAGTTCCTTCTATAATAATATTGCATTTCCGTTTAATGGCTTCTTCTATTAGTCTTTCTGTAAAAACGCTAGAAAAAATCTGGGTTTCAATGGGGTATTTAATAGGGTCTTTTATTAGTTCCTTATTGGGGTGAAACTGTCTGTAAAGGTCACCATTAACAGTGAGAAAATCTAAGTTAGGATGGTCTTTCTTTGCAACATTTATAAGAGTGCTTTTTCCGCAAGCTGGTTGTCCACCTAAGATTATAGCAATAGGCTTTTGTGATGATATATTGATGTCCTCAAATAAGCCATCTTTTTTTTGTTCAAAGATGGCTTCTACTTCATAGCGTTGCATAATATGCTTTCAATTTAGGTGCGTAATAGTTTTGTATCTTATCCATGACTGATAAGCGCACATTTTCAGAAACTTCAAACTGCAACAATCCATTTGCTATTTTTTCTTCTGTGTTGAGAACAGAAAGTTCTTTTTGCAGTATTTTTTTTCTGTTTTCATCCTTCTCTTCTGATATTTCATCTATCTTCATCATGCGGAGTGTCCCGATAATGTCGAGCGCAACATCCAAGCTCATTTCTTTATTCATGGTTCATTATAGTTTTATGATTTATACTTCAATAGATTCTGTGAATTTTAATAATGGAATAACTTTCACTGTATGAAATGAAAGTTGGTTAAAAAGCTTATGGGTCTTTAGCATTTCAATCGCTGCATCAGCCGTAACAACACCTTGTTCATAAAGCCGGATTGTTGCATATAACTGGTCATTGGCAACGGGTCCCATTATTAAATCATAGCTGTTTTTTCCTTTTCCTCTGCGGTTATTAACTACAAACTCCAGCCACTCTTTTGTAGCCCCATCAAATCGAAGGACTGAAAACTCTCTATCAAGAATATTATCGGGGACTTCATAAACTGAAACGACCGCTTTTTTACCATGTTCCCGATTTCTTTTGAGTATTGCCCACTTCTTAGCCTGTTCAAAATTAGTTGTCGTATAGAATCCTTTTCCAAAGTCAGTAGCTTTACGCCCTTTCTGTATATTAGGGGATTTGACGGTAACTGTTGAGCCGTGATATAGTTTCATGCCTTTTTATTGATATAAGTTATTATAGTATCTAATATATACTCTGTATCTTGTGTGTGCAGCATTTCAAAATTTTCATATAGAAATTCAAAAACGCCATGATTGGAAAACAGCAAAAGAGTTTCTTTAGCACTTATATTTTTAGTTTCCCTGTAATTTTCAGCACAAAACATTTGAAAAAGCAATATCTTTGGATTGTCCTTTTGTACTTTCTTCTGTTCTGTTTTCTCTTTTTCTAATGCTTCATAAAGTGATAATGTACTTGAATACCATAGTTTTGTGTTCTCGTCCAATAATGCCTTGTACAAATTGGAAGAATATATATAGTATAACGCATCTTCTAAAGGTAGCGTTTTTCTTTTCATGACTGTATCAACCAATTCTCTCATAACAAATGGGAGCATAGCCGAACCAAGTTCATTTTGATATGTTTGATTAGTTTCCATAACTATTTATTTTCTAATTTTATATAGCTATCTTGCTGATGTCTTTAGCAAAGATAGAGAAAAAACAATCATCATAGACCTATTGTATTGATTAGTTTGTAAATAGGTTCTTTGTATTTCTTTAGATTTTTAATTTGTATAACATACTTATTGATTCCTAACTCATTAAAGATTTCTGCGTACATTTTTATTATGGATTTTCTGTAGTAGATGGTTAATCCTACTATTGCAATGCAAATAAAAATCAAATAGACTAGTTCACTATACGCATAGATTGCTAATACAAAAATTCCACCCATAGCCCATAAAAAGCTACTTAAAAGAAATCTTAAGATATTCATGATTTTGTTTGCTGTTCTTTATACTGGCAGCCAAACCAGCTTTAAAAGTTTATTTATCTCTTTATTTTCAATACTCAAAGATAGTAATTTTCTATAAATGTCGCAAATAATAGGACAATTATTTTTGTTAAAAATGGTTTTAGGTTTATAGACTGCCGAGGTTTTATTTTTCCCTAAAGTTTTTGGTATCATAATAATGTTCTCTTATCGTCC
>ENA-OQJW01000028-OQJW01000028.1-human-gut-metagenome-genome-assembly--contig:-NODE-28-length-23516-cov-3.215058_pt1 | contig 23516 bp, 20 predicted proteins | sample MGYA00242619_ERZ504786 | MGnify/ENA primary metagenome ERZ504786 (study PRJEB26092, sample SAMD00036357) | human gut metagenome | host: Homo sapiens | study: EMG produced TPA metagenomics assembly of... | reverse complement strand
CCTCACGGTAACCGTCGATCCATTTTTGCAGATCTTTGACCTTCCTCATTTGTGCTTCTGCTTTCTTGGCATCATCCCAAAAACCGGGCGCCTGCGTACGCAGTTGTTCTTCTTCCACCTGAACCAGTTTATTTTCTATGTCCAGATATCTTTCAAGTGCCGCAGTACGTTCTTTTACGTCTTTCAGTTGCTCTATTGTTATCATCTTGAGAATTTTTGCATTTCAGGATGCAAAGATAGTGGAAATCTATTCATTTTCCCATTATTCTTCATACATCTTTTCTATTTCGGCAGCATAGTTCTTGTTCAGCACATTACGTTTTATTTTCAACGTATTGGTCAGCTCACCACGCTCCATACTGAAAGGATGGGGCAACAAAGTAAACCTCTTGATCTGTTCATAATGTGCAAACTGCTGCTGCAGTGTATCAATTCGCTCTTTAAACAAATCGATAATTTCCGGTTTCTGCAACAGTTCCTCCATACTTTCATAGCGAATACCTTTTTTTGCGGCATACTCTTTCACCAGTTTATATTCAGGAATAATCAAAGCAGAAACAAATTTACGTTCATCGGCAATAATAGAAATCTGATCGATATAACGGTCTACCACCAATTTGGCTTCAATGGCTTGAGGAGCGATATACTTTCCGTTTGAAGTTTTAAACAAGTCCTTGATACGCTCTGTAAGGAACAAATGCTCATCTTTTATATAACCCGCATCACCGGTATGGAACCATCCGTCTTCAGTAAACGCCGCCTTCGTAGCAGCTTCCTTTTTATAATAGCCATGAGTGATTCCTTCACCACGTAACATTATTTCGTTATTCTCCCCTATTCTGACCTGCACATGGGGCATGATACGCCCCACCGAACCAACCACATGGTCATTATCATTCTCACAAGCAACCGTTGCAGTAGATTCCGTCAATCCATAACCGGCTACCATATTAATTCCCACCGACAAAACAAACTCCTGTACAGCCGGTGGAATAGCCGCACCGGCAGTAGGGAAGAAACGCCCGTTTTCAATGCCAATAGTCTTTTTCAACAAGCTATAGATCGTTTTCTCATAAAATTTATATTTCATGTGCAATACAGGCGGAGGAGTCAGCCCTTTGTACACATAATCCAAATATGTTCACGTCCCACTTAATAGCATCCAGCATCAACTTCTTTTTCAATCCGGTTGTCTCATTGATTTTTTCTTGCACGCCGGCATACACTTTCTCCCAAAAACGGGGAACACTACACATAGCCGTAGGACGGATTTCCTTTATTGTTTTCTGGATATCAGCAGGACGCAAGTTGATAGACAAAGTACACCCCATCGAAAGGCACCAGCAAGTCCATGCACGCTCAAACACATGAGTAAAAGGAAGGAAATTCATAATCACATCCTGATCACCCAATTGAGGGAAACGTTCATCATGTGCCGGAATGGCCGCCTCATAGCAAGAATGATGCAACATCACCCCCTTGCTGTCTCCGGTTGTTCCACTGGTATAAAGAATATTGGCAAGATCACCATTACCCGACTCTGAAGTACGCTTGTCTACCTCAGCTTGATGCGGATGCGCCTCACCCAATTTCAGAAAGTCATCAAAATAAATGGAAGTCTGGTCCCGCTCATCACGCTTTACCTCCCTGTCGAAAATTATAATCTGTTTCAGTTGGCTTCCCAGTAGCATAACCCGGAACGCCACATCATATTGCAACTGTTCACCTACAAAAATATAACGTATTTCGGCATCACCTACCATATAATGTACCTGCGCCTCGGAACTGGTAGCATAAAATGGTACAGTAACAGCCCGTATCCCAAAAGCTCCAAAGTCCACATACAGGCATTCCGGTTTATTTTGAGAAAAAACTGCTATATTTTCCTGTATGCCTATACCTAATTCTATCAATGCATTCGAAACTGTTTTTACAGTTGCGGCAAACTGGTTCCAAGAAACCGGAATCCATGTTTCTGTTTTATAATCGCGGTAACGCAACGCTACACGATCACCATATTTCCCTGCCTGACGTTGTATCAGGACAGATAAGAAAGAACTACTCATTCCAAAGATTTATTTTTAATTCATCGGCAAAGTTATCGTTTAATTTGGAATTATCCTCTATAAACAGGCATTAATTTTCCCAACCAGTCAAAGAGTTAGAAGAAATCAGCCGAAAGATTTAGTTGCATATCTAACTTAATTACCTACTTTTTTCATCACCGTTTACCACGCAAAAATAGTATCTTTGCAACACATTAAATTATTAAAATCAAGATGATTGATATAGAATATTACACTTCCGAAGCAACCACATTGCTGAATTCGTTAATCGGTATCCCCTCATTGAGCCGGGAAGAAGAAGCTGCCGCTGACTTTCTGCAGAACTATATTGAAGAAACAGGTATCATGACCGGTCGTTCGGGCAACAACATTTGGTGTATCAGTCCGATGTTCGACCTCAACAAACCGACTATTTTACTAAATTCCCACATCGATACCGTAAAACCGGTAAACGGATGGCGGAAACATCCTTTCACTCCGAAAGCCGAAAACGGAAAGATTTACGGTTTGGGAAGTAATGACGCCGGCGCCAGTGTAGTATCCTTATTTCAGGCGTACCGCCATCTCTCTACAACCGAGCAGGCATACAATCTGATCTTTCTTGCCTCATGTGAAGAAGAAGTTTCCGGAAAAAACGGAATAGAAAGCGTATTGCCCCAACTACCTCCCATCACCTTAGGCATAGTGGGTGAACCGACAGAAATGCAGCCTGCTATTGCCGAAAAGGGATTGATGGTGCTGGATGTTACCGCATACGGCAAAGCCGGACATGCCGCACGCAATGAAGGAGTGAATGCTATCTACAAGGTACTGGAAGACATTCAGTGGTTCCGTGATTATAAATTCCCAAAGGAATCTTCCCTGCTGGGGCCTGTCAAAATGAGCGTGACACAAATAAATGCCGGCACGCAGCATAATGTCATCCCCGATACTTGTACTTTCGTTGTGGATATCCGCAGTAATGAATGTTACTCTAACGAAGAACTATTCAAAGAAATAAGTGCCCATTTAAAAAGCGAGGCGAAAGCTCGTTCTTTCCGCTTGAACTCATCTCATATCAGTGCCGAGCATCCCTTTGTGAAACGCGCGGTAAAACTAGGACGTGTACCTTTCGGTTCTCCTACTTTGTCCGATCAGGCGTTGATGAAGTTCCCGTCTGTCAAAATCGGTCCGGGAAAGTCCTCCCGTTCACACACGGCTGATGAATATATCATGGTTTCGGAAATTGAGGAAGCGATAAGGCTTTATATCGAGATGCTGGACGGACTGGTGCTGTAAACGACTTACAAAGACGCTATTTCCCCTATAGACAGACCGGTAACCTGTGCAATTACATCAAATGCAATACCGCCCTGTTTCATTTTTTTGCTATTCTTGAAGCATTCTTCCTTACGACCTTGCCCAAGACCTTTTTCAAGGCCCTCTTTAAGACCTTCCTCACGCCCTTTTTTCAACTGGGTGGACATCACGCTGTACCAGTCGCGGAAATTCTTCAAACTTTCCCAATACTCGCCTAATTCCTTAGGATTGAACTTAGCTATCTCGGCAGCCTCGAAAAGTTCCTTGTTCATTGCCGTGCCGAAAAGCAGCTTGAAGCCGAAATCGGTATAAGGGTTGATGTATTTATCCTATATGCCTTCTGTTCCCATATCTATCCGAGGTTTAATAAGTTATGATACAGGATAAAAGTAATCAATATACTGCAATTCCCCGTCTTAAAAGAAAGATTTAACTATTTATCATTCATAGTAGCAACATATCCTCATCATAACAATAATTTATATCTTTCATTCCCCTTTTCTAGATAAGGTTTAATAATTCCTCATTATTCCATCTTTCAGCATATTCACTGCTTAAGTCTGCCGTGATACACTCGTGCTTATTTTCCCCTTTTTGTAAACCGATAACTCTAATGTCAGGAATAGTTTTAGCATACTTTCTTATTGCGAGTTCCAATAAAATTCCTAAGCTTATCGATTTCATATTAGGCGGATAAAACGGTTCCGCACTTTGAGCATCATTTAAACAGGAAAAAATAACATCTATTGCCTGTTCCCACGTAATAAAAAACCGGGTAGCTTCAGGATCTGTCAATATAAGCTCCTTCCTATTTTCTAATGCATACTTCCATTTTACCAAAACAGATCCTGTAGAATGTAATACATTTCCATAACGAACGATCCTATAAGCGCAATTCGATCCGTTTATTTGTTCAAAATCCTCAAAAAGATTCTCCATAAGCAATTTAGTAGCCCCATACGTTCCTGAAACTTGAACAGCTTTATCAGTGCTTGTTGCCAGAATAAATTTTATGTTCTGCTCCTCAACAGTTATTTTAAGAAGATTCAACGTACCAAGAATATTAGTCTGAACAGCTTTCAGAGGATGTTCTTTTGCCAAAATGACATCTTTAAACGCAGCCAAATGAAATATCCCATCACAACCATTCAATGCCTTTTTCAAATAAAAGATAATCTTCAATGGGGCATGGAAAGATTTGAACGCCTTTAAATTTCTCCCTCAGAGCAATCAGTTTTCCTTCATTCCTGGCTATCGCATGAATAGTATGTCCTTGGGTAATCAACCGTTCTATCAATTTCTCAGCCAAATAACCGGTAGCCCCCGTTACTGCAATGGTTCCCATACTCAAGCTATTTTTTATCATTCATCAACACATCCCTCGCAACATAAGGCTGTGGAGAAAACTCAACAGTCAACACATTCGACTCTCCTAAAGCTGTTAATGTATGGACGCACCCCGGTAAAGTCCTTACCAAATCCCCCTTTTCCCAAATCTCTTCTATTACAGCCTCACTATCATCATATTTCTGAAAAGTAGCCTGCATACGCCCCTGTAAAATAAGCATATATTCCACCTTTCTAAAATGATAATGATTACCTCTGAGAACCTTTGGGACGAATTGCAAGAATCCTATATATTTAGCGGCTTCCACCGCTGGAATTGAAGCACTCAAAGTAGTATCCTCGCCAATTACAAAACCAGTTCCCGCCTCCAGCAAGCTATAATTTTTCACATTCCCTACGGATTCCACTTTTATCAAATCCCTGACAGTTATTTCATCAAACATTTTTTTCGATTGCTCACACACGTCAATTTTACATAATCCGGCACGATATTTTAATAAAAACAATTTATGATGAGGAGCAAGATTCTCCAATCTCAAACACTCATCCATATCCAGCAAGACAAAAGATTCACCTTCCAAAATACGGATATCCGCTGCATCGTCCATCAAATAAGTATGATGAATATATTCCCATCTATCATAGTCTGCTCTATACTCAGACCCCAGATAGGTTATAGAACTAAAATGTACCTTTGAGGATTTCTTGTGTTCAAATTCTTCCTTCAGTTCTCTGATAATACCGTCTAGAGGGGTTTCCTCCTCCTCAAGGTAGCCAGAAACAAGAGAATAACATCCGGAGTACTCTATATCCGGATTCTCATCTCTTTTTTGCAACAATACTCTATTATCTGTTGTAGTAATAATCGCAGTAGTCGAATCCATCATCTTTTTCATCTTCATTATTTTTTAAATTTTCATTCTGTTGTATTTTCACCACACCCACGTGATGAATAATATTTTCCTTATTCAGCATATCAGTATAAATAGCATGGTTTAACACTATAATAAGCAACCAAATAAGAGACAATATGGCAAAAAAAGGTTGAGTGTATGATTTCAGCCATAACTCCCAAGATTTTTTCTCTCTTTTCAAATTAGAAGGAATCTTTGTAAAAAGTTTCACATACTCATCCGGAAAAGTCTTTTCCGCTTCACATAACATATTCTTCCAGTGCTCATGATAACTCCATAATCTCTGCATTACGTAAATAGACCATATTGAGAATGACAATCCTCCAAATGCAATAATAAATGTCAGGTATTCAGAAGTCTGGCATACAGAGTTAAACAAGACGGTTTCCAATCCGAATAAAGAAACATTTATTCCGAACATAATATTAAAACGGCTCCAGATACCAGCTCCTTCATATTGTAATTGGCCAAGAAGGTGAGTATAATGTTCCATTAATTTAGTGTTCTGCAAGGAATCCCTATCATTTACCGCCTTCTGATGATCCACATCCGCATAAAAGTTTATACCGCATCGAACTAATTTCGTCATTATATCAAGAATCTATTTTTATAATAAAAAAGGAGAGGATATTCCTCTGTTATCAGATTCATATCCCCTCCTCGCTTGAGGTTATCAAGAAGAAAGCATATCAAATTTAAACTATACTTCCTATCTTAGCCCGAATGTTTACTGTACTTTTCTTGTTACAGTTACCTTGAATGTCTTGGTTACAACACCCCAGTCATGAGTATAAGTGATGATGAATTGAACATCATGCTCATAAACAGTACCTGTAGGTTCGCCATTCCAAGTAAGGATACCGTTAGCATAGCTGTATTCAGCCTTGTCTGCTTCAGAGATATCAACTTTAACACCTGTAGATTCAGAGTCCTTCTGATACAATGTAGCTGCAATAGGTTCTGCTTTAGCAAGATCATTGGCTCCATCATATACAACCAACTTATTACCAACGGCATCTTTCAAAGTCAAATCTGTCCATTTCTTCTTGTCAGCAGCAACTTTCAAGCCATTAATCAAATCAAAGAGATTAATTTGTTCACCAGTTGCTAATGCAGGATTGTTATACTTCAAGTCAACAACATCAGAGAATGCCAAGATCGGTGTTTGCACAGTCCATTCTTCTGTATCGAAGAGTACACGTTTAGAATCAGTATCACCTGCTGTAATATCGTAAATATCAACTTTCAGTTTGCCAACCTTAGCCAAATCTACACGTGGAGTAAATACAATCTGGTTAGTAGTAGCCCACTTGATATCACCACTCTTCATCATTTCCTGAACATAAGCGTTCTGGTTCTTTGAAGCCATATCAAATTTCACTATAGCATCTTCAGGAACAACATCATACATTTCGTCAAATACCTGAGATTGCATAATGAAGTCTGTGTAATTTGCTCCACTCTTAACCCATTCACCCATGATAATGCGGTTCTTATACTGATCCTTAATCGGACAATCGAATGTATAAGTTACAGAGAAGTCGTTAACGGCAACCTTAAACAGTTTGTTTACATACTTGTTGTAAACACCATAAGGAGTCTTGATGCCATCGGTCATCATCATATCATAGTCACTGTTCCAATCATAAGACCAAGATGAGCCCATCAACAAAGTAGTCTTCTTTATTTGTTCCTGATTAGCGCCCGGTGTCAAGATTAAGAATAAAGAGTCTTTGTCTGCATTGTTTCCACCATTCTTATAGTACAGAACAGCTTCATTAGTGATATTCAAATTCTGTTCAATATAGTTAGCCACATTGGTAACGTTCTCTTCCAAATTGGCATTAGCTAATCCGTTTCTTATAGTCCAGAAATTATTGTAACTTGTTTGAGACATATCGGCATAACCAGTCAACTTATTAGCTGTATCATATACAGGTTTATACAACTGAACAAAAGTAGAATATACACTATTATTGTTTGAAACAACATCACGTCCTTCAATAGCATTTTCAAAGTCACGAACATCCAAAGTGATAACTTGAGATTTTGCACTATTGTAAGTAAATGTGAAGTTGTCTGTAGCGTTCAACGGTTTCAAAGCAACAGTTGAGAAGTTAGGATTAACAGCAGGACGAACTGCTTTGATAAATACTACATTCTTTATCTCATAATCTTTAATTCCTTCTTCTTGAGCCTTAACAGTAGTAGTTACTTCAATAGCTGCATATTCATCAATAGCAGAAGCTTGGTTAGTTGATTTCACAGACAAGACATTATCTTTCAGTTCAAAGATACCTTGATGAGTCTTAATAGTTTGACCCTTAAAAGTGTATTCTTCATTCTGATCCAACAGTCTGAAAGCCTTTTCATAAACAATACCTGTTTCTTTTACCCAAACCTTAGCACTTTGAATATAAACATCAATAGAATCATTTACATTGTAAGTACCTTGATAGTTGAATTTACCAAAATCATATCCATCATAAGCATTCCATCCTTCAGTAATAATCTTCGGATAATTGTTACCTGTTACGGTAGTGGAAGTGAATGCGTTCTTGATATTATCAGTAGTAACATTTGTTCTTCCTACTGTAAAGTAATCAGAAGCAGAAGTGTATTGACCATACATAGTTACATCTAAAGAAGTTGCAACTACTGTTCCTTCACTTATTCCTTCATTAGGTATCATAGCAAGTTTCAATACTCCGTTTGCTAAAGTAGCCGAACCATCCATATATACCAAAGCCGGTTCTACACTACGACTCAATTTGTATGTATCAACGAACGAGAATTTAGCATTGTCCAATGAGAAATCACCCGGATAAACCTTGAAAGAAGCATAAGCAGGAACAGCTGCAAACAATTCATTATCTGTATTATACACATTATAAGCATAACAAACATCATCGGCATCATTAACAGCCTGTTTTCTGTAAACTACAGTCTGCAACCCTTTGAAAGCAGAACCTTCCTGCAATAAAGTATAGTTCTGTCCGTCGATAGTCACAATTACAGTCTTGCTTTCAGCATCTACAGCAATGTTAGGAAATTCATTGTTCTGCTTCAAATCGGTAACCTTGTCACCGATCTTGATGTATTCCACACCGTCCACTGTCACCCAAGACACGTTTGAACCAGCGGCTTCACCATCCTGACCTCTGGCCGGAACTTTGTTACCTTCGGTATCTTTCACATCCACCCAAGTAGCACCTTTGTCTGTGCTAACCTGCCAGTAATTGCCTTCCACACGGAATTCAGGGATAACAGTAGTACCATCTGCTCCATTAGTACCATTCTTGATAGTAATTTTGGAACCGTCAGTGAAAACCAGTTCATATCCACCGGTAACCTCATTACATGACTGAACGAATTTACCTGCCTTAATTGCCGAGTCAAGACTTGCAATGGTTTCCTTGACTTCGCTCAATTCCTTGTCGATGCGGTCAATGTCATCATCATAGTCCTTACAAGACACAAATGTTCCTGTTGACGAAACCATTAAGGCTCCGAACAGGATTGCACTTAAAAACTTTTTGTTCATAATAGAAAAACTTTAAATTTATAAATTTAAAAACTAAAATTGGTTATACATATTAACTTCATTATTAATAGCTTAGCTAGTTTATCACCTGTAAATACCGTTTCCTCCTTTCCCTGGACTGATAAGATAAAGGTGATATGCCCACAATACGACTGAAAGCCGAGTAGAAAGCACTTTTAGAGGCGAAACCACAACTACAGGGCAAGTCATTCAATGTGCAACGACCGGAATCAAGAAGTTCCTTGGCGTATTCCACGCGATAGCTGTTCACAAGTTCCTTCAAGTTGCAACCAAAATACTTATTCACTACATTACTCAGGTAGGTCTGGTTCGTTTCAAGCAGTTCACTCAGTTTTTTCAGAGAAAGCGAGGTGTCAAGGAATACCTGACGTATCTCAAGCTGGTACAATATACCTTTATATATATTGCAATCCACCTTGCGAATGTCTGTTCCCTTTCCGGCAAACTCCTCTTTCCATTGCCGCTCGGCGGCCTTGAAAAGCAAAGTTTTCTGCCGCTCGGAAGTAGCGGTCGTGCGTTTACGTCTCAGAAATAGATATTCCATCTGCTTTATGTTGTTTTCATTTAGTTATACCGCTTCAAAGACCAGGTATATTCTATATATAAAAAGGTCTTAAAAACGACATTTTTTGTAGATCTCTTGATAAGAGATCTACAAAAAGCATTAACACACATTATATCAACATATTACAGATCTGTTGAAACGGAATAAAGAAGAATATAAATAAGTGAGAGAACTATTTTTTTATATAAATTCCTATTTTTTTTGCCAAAAATGTATTAGTTCTCAAAACTTTGCTTATTTTTGCACAGAAAATATATATCTCTTATCAAGAGATATATAAATCGGGTCATGTAAAAGCGAAGCATAACAAACTGAAAGACAGAATATTGCTACTTATAAAGAGTTTATGTTAGCTTTAAAAAGGAGAAAAGTTCATCATTTTAACTTTTTTTGTTTCATCAAAGAGAAATCCATCAACCAGTTTTTTTAAAGTTCTACTATAAAAGTCCAGAAGCATTTTGGAATTATTATGGAAATGACAATAGATCGAACCCTGTTGCATAAACCTTTTCTATCTCCTGATTAAACCTTTTTATACGGATGTATTCTATCTCCATAGCCTTTGGAGCTATCTCCATAAGCTTTGGAGTTATCTCCCAAGGCTATGGAGTTAACTCCAAAGGCTTACGGAGATAGAACAAACAGGAAAAAACCTTTAACCATACGGCGGGAAAGGTTTAGAAATATAGACAAGAGCTTTTAAGGATGAATCTGATTACAAAGCTACGCATTCCTTAAGCAGGGAGGAAAAGTCCCCAGACTGCCTTCTTATAAAAAAAGCGAAACAACATATTGGCAGGAAGATATACATCTGACTACATGTATGTTATATAGCAACAAGTCGAAATGCTAAAGTGAGGGCATATATCCAATCCCAATCTTTACTTTTGCCTGTCATACAAACCATCCATAAAATTACGAACGCTCGTACAGGGGGGTATCACAAACAATTGTATGAAATAAATCCCCACTAAATTTCTGCTGACCCAAAAGCCGGATAAGCCCTCATTTCAGCAGGCTGAAGGATTTATATCCGGATGAAGGAAATAAAGTAAAAATGGTTCATCATAAACAACTGAGTAACAATATATTACCTTACAATGAAGGATTTGAGGAAAAAAAACAGGTTATAGAGCCAAATCTTCTCTATAACCTGCATATACTCAAATCACCTTGAAACAATCAGAGAGTGATATCTTTCATTATCTTTTCTAATGCTCCGGCATTATGGTTCACATAATTTCCGGCAGCTTTCCCTGCTTGTTGCAAGCAAGCCTTATCCGACAAAAATTTGTCCATCAGCCGTTTAAAATCATCATAGCCAGTCACTTCAAAACCGCCTTTCTGCTCCAACAAATGTTGCGCCTCGCGAATTCTTGTTGTTAGGTCCGAATACCACAGGAATACCATATACAGCCGCTTCCAGCACATTATGAATTCCAACTCCGAAACCACCCCCAATATACGAAATCTCACCATATCGGTAAATGGAGGACAGCAATCCGTAACAGTCGATAATCAAACAATCGGCCTGTGTCACATTTTCTTCCGTAGCCTCGGTATAGCGGATGCACGGACGTTTCACCTTATCTAAAATCTCTTTCAAATGACTGTCGCTCACCACATGAGGAGCAATAACCAGTTTCATCTCAGGATGCTCATTGAAATATTTGATAAAAATATCCTCATCCGGTCCCCATGAGCTGCCTGCAACAAAAGTCAACGAGCCACCTTTGAACTTCTCCACCAGCGGAAGCTGCTTGGCTTGATGGCAGATATCCAGCACACGGTCAAAACGAGTATCGCCCACAACTGTCACATCGGTCACACCAATTGTTGCCAGTAATTTTTTGGAAACTTCATTCTGTACAAACAAATGAGCAAAAGTCCTCAGCACCTCACTATATCTCTTCCCATACCAACGGAAAAAAATCTGATTGGGACGGAAAATGGAAGATACGCTATAGGTGGGAATACCTCTCCTATGCAACTCATTCAAGTAATTCTGCCAAAATTCATACTTGATAAAAAACACCATACAGGGATTAGCCAATTCTACAAACCGACGGACATTACGCGGAGTGTCGAAAGGCAGATAGCAGACAAGGTCTGCCCCCTGGTAGTTCTTTCTCACTTCATACCCTGAGGGAGAAAAGAATGTCTGCAATATTTTATATTCGGGATGCTCCTTACGGATACGTTCTATCAAAGGGCGTCCCTGTTCGAACTCACCCAATGAAGCTGCATGAAACCAAATGTAACGGGCGTTTTTGTCTATCTTGTTACGCAAGATATCAAATACCTCCCGGTGTCCTTTTACCATTTTGGCAGGCTTGGCACTGAACAGGCCGGCAACCTTCACCCCGAATAGATAAATATAGATGACTAAGTTATAAATCATAACTACCGGCTATTACTTGAGCACTTCCACAGCCCGACGAATGCGTCGCAATGTTTCTTCTTTCCCTAAAACGGCTGAAATATCAAACATATGCGGGCCTTTACCCTCACCTACCAAGGTTAAACGGAAAGCATTCATTATATTACCCAAGTGATAACCTTTATCTTCTATCCATTTCATGACCACAGCTTCCTGGTTCTCCAGCGAGAAGTCGTCCAAGGCCTCCAACACGTCCGCCAACTCCAGCATACGTTCGGGAGAGTCCTCTTTCCAACGTTTTTTACGGGTCTTCTCATCATATTCCGTAGGAGCGACGAAGAAGAATTTGCAAGTTTCCCACAAATCCTTGATAAAACTTACACGATCTTTCATCAAACCTACCACGGTCACTACTTTATCCATAGGAGCTTCAATGCCGTGCTCTTTCAAGATCGGCATGAAAAGCCCGGCTACTTCCTCATTGCTTTTCTTCAATATATATTCATGGTTAAACCATTTTCCTTTTTCAAAGTCGAATTTCGCTCCGGCTTTGCTGCAACGGTGCAGGTCGAAAAGCTTCACCAGTTCATCCAAAGACATCAGTTCCTGGTCATTGCCCGGATTCCATCCCAACAGGGCAAGGAAATTGATAACAGCTTCGGGCAGGTAACCCGACTCACGATAACCGGAAGACACCTCACCGGTTTTGGGGTCGTGCCATTCCAACGGGAAAACAGGGAAGCCAAGACGGTCACCATCACGCTTGCTCAGTTTACCGTTACCATCCGGTTTCAACAACAAGGGAAGATGTGCGAACTCGGGCATGGTATCCGCCCAGCCGAAAGCCCGGTACAGCAGGACATGCAACGGAGCGGAAGGCAACCATTCCTCACCACGGATTACATGGGAAACTTCCATCAAATGGTCGTCCACAATGTTTGCCAAATGATAAGTAGGCAGTTCATCCGCCGATTTATATAAAACTTTATCATCTAAAATGGAAGAATTGATCACTACCTCGCCACGGATAATATCATGTACGTGTACATCTTCATTCGGTTCAATCTTGAAACGTACCACATATTGCTTCCCATCGGCAATCAGTGCATCCACTTCTTCTTTTGGCAGAGTCAAAGAGTTACGCATAGACATACGGGTAGAAGCATCGTACTGGAAATTAGAGATTTCCTGACGTTTGGCATCCAACTCTGCCGGAGTATCGAAAGCAATATACGCCTTATCGCTGTCAAGCAACACCTGTACATATTTCTTATAAATATCACGACGTTCAGACTGACGGTAGGGACCGTAGTTACCACCAAAGCTGACTCCTTCGTCGAAGTTTATCCCCAACCACTTAAACGACTCAATGATATATTCTTCCGCACCCGGAACAAAGCGATTTGAGTCGGTATCTTCTATACGGAAAATTAAATCTCCACCATGCTGGCGAGCAAACAGATAGTTATACAAGGCTGTGCGCACACCGCCGATATGCAACGCTCCCGTCGGGCTCGGAGCAAAACGAACTCTTACTTTTCTTTCTGACATTGTTGTTTTATATAAAATACGCTGCAAAATTAATCTAAATTTCCCGATTTTTTCGTATTTTGCGCGCAAAAATATACGATTATGAGAAGTTTCAAGACCAGCAAACGGTTTTCATATAAAAATTTGATTTATAAAAGCCTTATTTTCATTGCCACAGTATCGGTAATAGTCTACTTTTTGCCCAATGAAGGGAAGTTCAACTATCAATTTGATATAAACAAGCCTTGGAAATACGGACTGTTACAGGCATCTTTTGATTTTCCGATTTACAAAAACGATCTGCAAGTACAAAAGGAACAGGACAGCATCCTGGCAGACTATCAACCTTATTTCCAAATAGACAAGGAAGCCGAAAAAAATGTCCTTTCCAAATTAAGGGAGGATTACAACAAGACCTTACGCCACTCATTGCCGGGCACGGACTATGTGCGTTATATTGAACGTACATTAAAGGCACTGTATGAAGACGGAATCATTGCCGGAAATGACTTGAAGCGTATGGAGGAAGACAGCATCATTGCCATACGGTTGGTAGACAAAAATGTAGCAACAAGCCGTTTTATCGACCAATTGTACACCGTGAAGGAAGCCTATGAATATTTGCTGAATGCGGATACCGCCCACTACAAAAAGAAGATATTACAACAATGTAATCTGAATGATTACATTACACCTAATCTGGTTTATGATGAAGAAAAGTCCGAAGCCGCGCAAAAAGATCTGCTCTCTAATATTTCATGGGCAAACGGCTTTGTGCTGAACGGACAAAAGATTATTGACCGTGGAGAAATTGTTGATGAGCAAACTTACAATATATTGGAATCCTTACGCAAGGAATGGGAAAAACGCAGCGACTCGGTACAAGAGAAAAGACTGACATTGGCCGGACAAATATTATATGTAGGAATCTTCCTGTTCTGCTTCATGGCCTATCTGGAGTTGTTCCGGGCAGATTATTATGAACGAAAAGGAACACTCACCTTGCTATTTGCGCTGATTGTATTCTTCCCCGTCCTGTCTTCCATTATGGTGGAACAGAACTTGTCAAGTATTTACGTGGTTCCATTTGCCATGATTCCGATTATAGTCCGTGTTTTCCTTGACTCAAGAACGGCATTCATGGCACATGTCACTATCATTTTGCTTTGCTCCATCACTTTACGTTTTCCACATGAGTTTATATTGTTACAGGTAGTGGCAGGAATGGTGGCGATCTATAGTTTGAGAGAATTGTCCCAACGGTCGCAATTGTTACGGACGGCTTTGGTTGTATTTATCAGTTACGCTTTATTATATTTTGCTTTCGAGCTGATTCATGAAGATGATTTGACCAAGCTGAATACGCGCATGTACATCTATTTTATGATCAACGGTATTTTACTGCTGTTCGCCTATCCGTTACTATTCCTTTTGGAGAAAATATTCGGTTTTACTTCAGATGTGACTTTGGTGGAATTGTCAAATATCAACAATAGCTTGCTTCGGGAAATGTCCGAAGTAGCTCCGGGCACTTTCCAACACTCATTGCAGATGGCAAACCTGGCTGCTGCGGCGGCAAACAAGATTGGAGGTAAAAGCCAGCTGGTACGTACAGGAGCATTATATCATGATATCGGTAAAATGGTGAATCCGGCTTTTTTCACAGAAAACCAGTCGGGAGTCAACCCACACAAGAGTTTAAGTTATGAACAAAGCGCCCAGGTTATCATCAGTCATATTACCGACGGACTGAAACTGGCGGAGAAGCATAATCTGCCCAAAGTGATCAAAGACTTCATTAGTACCCATCATGGACGGGGACTGACGAAGTATTTCTACATTTCATATAAAAACGAACATCCTGACGAAGAAGTGGACCAGGAAAAGTTCCGCTACCCCGGTCCGAACCCGTTCACCAAAGAACAGGCCGTCCTGATGATGGCAGACTCTGTAGAAGCGGCTTCACGCAGCCTGCCGGAGTACACGGAAGAAAGCATCAGCACACTGGTAGATAAGATTATTGACACACAGGTATCTGAAGGGTATTTCAAAGAATGCCCTATTACGTTCAAGGATATAGCAACAGTTAAAGCGCTGTTTAAAGAAAAGCTGAAAACGATGTATCATACTCGTATCAGTTATCCGGAACTAAAGAAGTAAGTAATCCAGCACAAGCATCTTCCAATATATCAAGCACGTTCTCGAACCCTTGCGCACCGCCATAGTAAGGGTCGGGAACATAGTCTGCCACCTTGGTGCGGCAATAATCTGTCATGCGATGGATTTTCTTTTCCGTTTCCAGATCGGGAGCACGTTCCATCAAGTCCTCTATATTACGGTCGTCCATACCAATGATCATATCAAAATGATAAAAATCTTCCGTACAGACAGGACGGGAACGATGGGTCAGATTGTAACCGCGGCGGGAAGCATGCATCCGCATACGGCTGTCGGGCAATTCCCCTCTATGATAACTCAGGATTCCGGCAGAATCCACCTCTATCTCGTGTTCCAGTCCTTCTTTCTTTATGAGAGTACGCATCACTTCTTCTGCCGAAGAAGACCTGCAAATATTACCAAGGCAGACAAAAAGTATTCTTTTCATATATAATCTACAAATGGAGATATTCTTTAAATGATTTCACATCACGGTTCATGATCAGCTCTTCAGGAAACCCGGTAAGCTGCAACAATTCATACAAATTATCGTAACGGGCTATATCAAACGAAATATGCGCGTCACTTCCCAAGATGACCGGAACTTCATATTTCTTGCATAAACGGAGAATGGTGAGGTTGTTCTCACGGGCATCGGGCTTGTTACGGGTGGGCTTTAAAGAACTGTTATTTATTTCCAATAAAGTATGGTGTTCTTTGGCTGCCAATACCATCGGTTCAAAATGCAACGCTGCCGTACCGTCTCCGGGGTGACTGATAATATGAATAAAAGGATTACTGATAGCCTGCACCATTCCATGAGTGTTTTCTTCTATCGTTCCATATTCATAACACAAAGAGTGGATACCCGCGATACGGATATCAAGCATCTTCATATAGTCCTCGTCCAAATCGAGGTTTCCTTTACCATCCAGAATATTAATCTCAGCCCCCAGCAACAGCTCCACCCCATACATCCGGCGGGGAACCACATGCAAGTTTCTAAAATAAATAGGATGGCAAGTACCGGGAATACCGGGCGAGTGTTCCGTTATCCCTAAAACTTTCAATCCCTTACCGGCGGCAGCTTGCGCCATTTCTTGTAAAGTACTGAATGCATGCCCGCTGGCAATGGTATGGGTATGTACGTCTAATTCTATCTTCATCTTTATTTTCGTTTATCTTTTCTATTATCATCCAGTGCATGGACCAGTTACTGTGGATCTACATCATAATATACTAACAACGAACGGAAACGTTCATCTTCCAATATGGCACGTTGCACGGCAAGCAGATAATCACGCACTTTCTTTATAGAAGCATTCTGCTCCACTTTCACAATCATTTTCTTTATAAATAAGGTCTGGATACGGGCCACCGGCGGTTTGTCCGGGCCCAATACCCTGTCGCCCAATCCGGAACGGAGCTGTGCTGCCATGGTATCCGCCGCCAGATCCAGAACGTCTTCTTTGCGATGTTTCAAATATACATAAATCAAACGATAGTAAGGCGGATACTTAAACATCTGCCGTTCTGCCAATTGATCGTAGTATAATTGTTCATAATCATTATGTATCACTTGATGAATAACAGGCAAATCCGGCGATTTGGTCTGAAGGATGACCAGTCCTTGCTTATTTTTTACGCCCGGCACGTCCTGCCACTTGGGCCATCAGTTGGAAAGCACGCTCATAGCTCCGGAAGTCCGGGAAGTTCAACATCGTATCCGCATTCAGAATCCCCACCACACTGACATGATCAAAGTCCAATCCTTTGGATACCATCTGAGTACCAATCAGTATATCCGTCTTCCCTTGTTCAAAATCCGCAATAATTTTCTCGTATGCGGTACGAGTACGAGTAGTGTCCAAGTCCATCCGGGCAACTTTTGCTTCAGGAAATATCAACTTGATATCATCTTCTATACGTTCCGTACCGAAACCACGATGCATCAATTCCACTCCACCACATGCCGGACAGGAACGGGGAACCTGATAGGTATATCCGCAGTAATGGCAAGTCAGCTGGTTCAGCCCCTTATGATACGTCAGACTCACATCACAGTTCTTGCATTTAGGAACCCAGCCGCAGGTATGACATTCTATCATTGGAGCGAAACCGCGACGGTTCTGAAACAGGATAACCTGCTCCTTACGCTCTAATGCCTCTTTTATCTGCTTGACCAGCACCGGTGAGAAAGGCCCCTGCATCCGCTTTTGATGCGCCAGTTCCTTGATGTCAACCAGTTCTATATGAGGAAGCCTGATATCTTTATATCTTTCTTTCAATTCTACCAAGCCATACTTTCCCGAGGTAGCATTAAAGTAAGTTTCCACACCAGGAGTAGCCGTTCCCAACAGCACTTTCGCCTTGAACATAGAAGCCAGCATGATGGCTGAACTACGGGCATGGTAACGTGGGGCGGGGTCTTGCTGTTTATACGTATTCTCGTGTTCCTCATCTATGATGACCAGCCCCAAATTACGAAAAGGCAGAAAAATAGAGGAACGGACTCCGAGAATCACGTCATAGCTCTTCTCTCCCAACTGTTTCTGCCATATCTCCACCCGCTCAGCGTCCGGAAACTTGGAATGATAAATACCCAGCCGATGTCCGAACACCCTTTTCAAACGCTCAGTTATCTGAGTGGTCAGTGCTATTTCCGGAAGCAAATATAAGACTTGCTTTCCTGTTTTCAGCACCTCCTGAATGAGGTGGATATAAATTTCCGTCTTGCCACTGGATGTAACACCATGCAGAAGACACACATTTTTCTCTCTGAAGCATTGAAGAATGTTGCTATAGGCCTGTTGCTGCGCAATATTCAGCGGATTAATATCACCGGTATCCAAAATTCCTTTATCCAAACGTCCTATCTCCTGATGATAGACCTCAAAGACTTTCTTTTCGACCAATCCGTTAAAAACGGCAACAGAACCTCCTGACTTTTCAAGCAGCTCTTTCTTTGTTACTTCCTTTAAAGCATACCCTTTGGTTACCCAACCGGACAATTCCACATACTTCATTAATATCATCAATTGTTTAGGAGCACGTGACAATTCATTGAACAGCCGTTGTAAGTAAGCCTCATCCGCTTCTCCGTTCACCAATCTCACCCTCGCCTCAGTACGCGGTTTGTAATTACGTTTCAGTTCCTCCTTGACAAAGATGGCTTCTTTGTCCAACAAAGACTTGATGACAGTCAACACATTTTTCAGTCCGCTGTTTTTTTCCAACTGGGTTACACACTGTTCTGTATCCCGACTCAACAAATCTAGAATTTTCTGCTCTTTCTCCGGTAACGGTGCGGTGGTCTCAAAATCGGGATTATATTCCACCAACGTTTCGCTTTCCAGTTTCATACCCGAAGGGATAGCCGCCTTGTACACATCTCCTAATGTACAAAGATAATATTCCGCCAGCCATTGCCAGAACTCATATTGTTTCGGTAACAGTACCGGAGATGAATCTAGCACTTCAGCTATATCCTTCGTTTCATACCCTCCGGGGCCGCATAATGTACATTTGTCACTATTGCCGTATAGAACTTTTTCTTTCCAAACGGAACAATCACCCGACAACCAATCTGTACCATCTCTTCCATCTCCTGAGGAAGGGAATAAGTGTATTGGTTGGCAATAGGTAATGGAACTATGACATCTACGAATTTTTTCATGGTGCAAAATTACAAAAAAGGAGGCATTCTTTACTGAATGCCTCCTTTTTATCTTTTATTAAATAAGGTTGTCTAGAACAAGTATGCCAAAGAAACTTGCCAAGTGTTGTTCTTTATCTTCACATCCTGAGTAAGTGGTTTACCATCAAGGATTATATTAGGGTCAGCATAAAGAGTGGCAGTATGCCCCAAAGCAAAATTATAATTCACGCCAAGCTGTAAATGGCGGATCAGTTTCACACCTGCCCCCACATTGAAGCTGGTGTTGTTCTTCTTCAGATCATAATTCATAAATCCTTTCTTATTACCAATATTGAAACCGAACTGAGGCCCGGCAGCAATATAAGCACCCAACATACTTCCAAGTCCGAAAGACCATTTCAAATTTACCGGAATCTCAATCGTTTTCAGTTTTTGCATCGGTGGAATATCCCTTTGCAGCCAGTTCTGTCTGTGAATACAAAGCCGCAACATCCGCACCAATCCCAATAATGGGCAGGGTGAATTCAGCCATCGGACCAATGAACCAACCGGTTTTATTATCTCCTTTTAAATCTGATTTCGAGAAACTAACCTTTGACAGGTTCAAGCCACCTTTTACTCCAAAGTGCAACTGAGCCTGAGCAGGAGCAGCCATCATCAAACATACAGCTACCATTAATACACTAATAATCTTTTTCATGTTTGTCTATTTTTAGTTTACGCCACAAAGATAAACACTTTTTCCATGTATAATGTTCAATCTCTCAGGAAAGTTACATTACGCTTTCCAATACCCCCTTCCAAGAAGAAATATCAAACAAAAAACGGACAGAATTTTTTATTCTGTCCGCTATGTTCTCTTTCTAATATTCTTCTTCGTTGAAAAAGAAATCCTCTTTGCTCGGATAATCCGGCCAAATATCTTCTATACTTTCATAGATTTCGCCTTCATCTTCCATCTCCTGCAAGTTTTCGATTACTTCCAACGGAGCGCCCGAACGCATTGCATAGTCAATCAACTCATCCTTTGTAGCAGGCCAGGGAGCATCCTCTAACTTCGAGGCCAATTCTAATGTCCAGTACATAGTTTTCTTATTTTTTAAGTAAATACTTTTCTTTTGTTCTCTAATTAGCCGCAAAAGTATAATAAATTATTTCATTTGCAACTTTTATCCCAAAAAATTTCATCTGTTTTAGTTAAATGATTTAACTTTCGGGTCAAAATGAATAAATAATCAGATAAACGGTTGACAAATGCTGTTACACGGGCATCTATGTCACATTCTTCAGCCAATGCAAGAATACGTCGCTCGGCACGGCGACACACCGTCCGGCAAATATGTCCAACGGCTGCTCCACGGTCACCTCCCGGCAGAATAAAAGCATTCAAAGGAGGAAGCTCATTGTCAATTACGTCAATTGCCTGCTCCAACATCCGGATGTCTTCATCCTCTATACGACTTTCCATACGCAAATCGATTTGTGTCTGATCCGTTGCCAGATACGAACCGACAGAGAATAATTTATTTTGTACACGAAAAATGATTTGCTTATCCTCCTCATCCGTCAAATACGTTTGCAACAATCCCAAATACGAGTTCAACTCATCCACTGTGCCATAGGCTTCAAGCCGTATATGTGTTTTCGGCACCCGAGTACCACCTACCAATGATGTGGTTCCCTTATCACCTGTTTTGGTGTATATCATGCTTTTCTTCATGGTTCTGGTTATAAAAAATTTACAATATAATGCTGTTTATATCTTGCTTTATCAAAAAAAGACCAATCCTATGTCATACAAATCAAAAGTGATACCCGTCGACTCACTGGTTACAATTTGCTCCCACCATTTCCGTTTTTCCCTCGATTCATGAATTCCTCCGACAATAAAACAACTACGAGGTCCGGCATAAGGAAGTACCAGTTCAAAAACTTCTTTATAAAAAGGAGTATGCCCTATATGCAGACAATCTAATGTATGCACCTCCGACAGTTTCTCCTCCAGTTGTCGAGAAGTCTTTGTCCAATCCCTGCCTTTCAAGGTGACGGAATCCATGGTATGACACGCAGCCCGCATATATCCTATGGATGCCCCATTACCAATTCCCACTTCAATCAATGACTTTGGTCTGAAATAATTAACCAACCGGAATAGTAAACGGTTCACTTTTCTTCGATAATGTGGCAAATAAGCAGGAAATCCTCTTTCCTTCAATACCCGATAAGCATAATAGTGATATTTTTCATAAACGACAGAAGTAATCAGAAAAAAATCAGACGGAGAGTGTACTCCGTAACCACAACGGTGACGGAAGCGACTGCACCAATTCCATATACGATGAAGAAAAAACATATTTCTCGGCTTTATTAAGTAACACAAAGATAAAAGATTACCCGACAATATCGAAATAAAATGCTATTTTTGTTGCCAATTAGTTATTAAACCATTTATAAACAATGAAACACACACACTCTTTTATGTTATGGGCAATACTGGCCGTCTTGTTGCCTTTACAAATAACCCAGGCCACAGCTCCTCCCACTGAATTACAGAAAAGACTTCAAAATCTTCCGGACATCAGTGACATTAAACCAATGCAAAGTGATGCCTATCCGGAGAAATATGTATTCTTCATTAATCAACTATTGGATCCGCATCACCCCGAAGCAGGGAATTTTAAGCAAAGGGTTATTCTCTCGCATGTAGGTTTTGACCGCCCCACTGTACTGGTTACCGAAGGCTATGCCGCCCATTATGCCACCCATCCGCGTTATCAAGAAGAGTTATCCAAATTATTCAACGCCAATCTGGTATTCGTGGAATACCGTTACTTTGGTGAGTCCATGCCGAAGCCCTGCAACTGGGATTATCTCACGGTTGAAAATTCACTGTATGATTTGCATCATGTAACCACGACTTTGAAACAACTATACGATCAGAAATGGATAGCTACTGGAATCAGCAAAGGCGGACAGACTACGATGTTCTATCGCACTTACTTTCCCGATGATGTGGATATCTCCGTACCTTACGTAGCCCCCCTCAACAAATCATTGGAGGACGGCCGTCACGAACCGTTCATTGCCAATAAAGTTTCGACTCCCGAAAACCGGAAACGAGTTGAAAACTTTCAACTGGAAGTACTTAAACGCAAAAACCAGCTGTTGCCGATGTTCGAAAAATATTGCTCAGATAAAGGATATACCTTCCGCATTCCTATAGCCGAAGTATACGACTTCAATGTATTGGAATACTCATTTGCCCTATGGCAATGGGGAACTCCTGTAAATAAAATTCCGGAAACAGATGCCGATGATCACACTCTATTCAAGCATTTCATGGCTATTTGTGAGCCGGATTATTTCTCCGAACAATCTCCCTACCCTTCTTTCAATGTGCAAGCAGCCAAAGAACTGGGGTATTACGGATATGACATCAAACCTTTCAAAAAGTATCTGACGATAAAGAGTAGTCGTAACTATCTTCATAAGGTAATGTTACCGCCCGAACTGTCAAATCTCAAATTTGACAAGACACTATATAATAAGGTAGTAAAATTCCTGAAAGAGAATGATCCCGAAATGATCTATATTTATGGCGGCAATGATCCTTGGACAGCTTCGGGCGTTACTTGGCTGAAGAACAAGAAAAACATAAAAGTTTATGTGTTACCCGGCGGCAGCCATACCACCCGTATCGGCAGCTTTGACACCGACACACAAGAAGAAATCAAGACACAGATCAATGCATGGCTGAATAAAGAATAGCAAAGAGACGAGGTAAAAAAGCTTTTCCGCCACAGGCTACGCAGATTTTCACCGGTTATTTCCATTGAGAACCAACTGTTTAATATTGGGCTGGTGTCAATCTGAATAATCTGTGGCAGAATCTTGATTTTTATCATAAAGGCATATTGCCGTGCTTTTTAGGCGGATTGCTTTGGTTTTTGTTGTGACACATTTCCAAAGCCTGAATGAGTTTATAGCGGGTGTCACGGGGCATAATCACTTCATCAATCAAGCCGCGTTCTGCCG
>ENA-OQJW01000027-OQJW01000027.1-human-gut-metagenome-genome-assembly--contig:-NODE-27-length-24304-cov-3.492369_pt1 | contig 24304 bp, 19 predicted proteins | sample MGYA00242619_ERZ504786 | MGnify/ENA primary metagenome ERZ504786 (study PRJEB26092, sample SAMD00036357) | human gut metagenome | host: Homo sapiens | study: EMG produced TPA metagenomics assembly of... | reverse complement strand
CAGGCTTCACAGGTGCAGACCTTGAGAATACTGATGAATGAGGCAGCAATCCGTGCAGCGGGCGAAAACAGAGAATATATCACACAGGATGATATCAGAAAATCCTTCGTCAAGGTTGGTATCGGAGCTGAGAAGAAGAGCCGTATCATCTCTGACAAGGAAAAGCGCATCACAGCCTACCACGAGGCAGGACATGCAATCCTTTTCCATCTGCTTCCGGATGTGGGACCTGTATACACGGTTTCAATCATCCCTACAGGAGCAGGCGCAGCAGGCTACACCATGCCTCTGCCAGAGAAGGATGAGATGTTCAACACAAAGGGACGTATGCTTCAGGAAATCGTAGTAGACTTAGGCGGTCGTGTCGCAGAGGAACTTGTGTTTGACGATATCACTACAGGTGCATCACAGGACATCAAGCAGGCTACAAAGCTTGCGCGCGAGATGGTTACCAAATACGGTATGTCAGACAATATCGGTCTTATCTGCTATGCCGATGATGAGGAGGAGGTCTTCATCGGACGAGACCTCGCCCATGCAAAGAACTACAGCGAGGGCATAGCATCGGCAATCGATGTCGAGGTAAAGCGTATCATCGACGAGTCGTACGACAAGGCAAAGAGCATGATAGCAGAGTACCGCGATGTGCTTGACAGATGTGCAGCACTTCTTCTTGAGAAGGAGAAAATCACAAGAGATGAGTTTGAAGCACTGTTTGACGAGGACAGCAAAACAACAGTTGGACATAATATTTAAAAAATAACTATACTTTTGTGCAGAATCACTATATGAAAAATATTAAATATAACTAAAGTACTATACAAATTGCATAAAAACAAACTACGATTTTTATGCAATTTGTGAACACTTATCGTTATAACCGTGATATTATAATAACCGTAAAAACCCCCCAATACATTATATAGTTTTTGCTATACCCCATAGTAAAAATACCTTCTCCTAAAAGGCAGCCGATCGCAGGCTGTCTTTTTTAATTTCTATATTATAGCTACAAAGTAAGGGATTGTGTGCCCGGGATGGTGCTTTGGTGGGGGATTGATGCCCTTACTGGAGCGCATAGAGAAGTTGCTTAGAGTCTGTCAGAATTATGCTTAGAGGAGCAGAAATGCCCGGCCATGGACGGCTGGGCAAGGCGTTATGCGCCATGGACGGCGCATAAAAGCCGGTTTCGTCTGTCATAGAAAGATTAAAAGCATAATTCCTACAGACTCTTAGCAGCGTAGCGTAGCGAAAGCGAGGGCATCAATCCCCCACCAAAGTATCGTCCCAGGCGCGCAATCCACGTATTAAAGAAAATAATTTGGTTACGATAAAATATGCTTGCATAATCACATCTATTGTGATAAACTATGCAAGTATCGTAATTGAATACATGGGCAGATTCCCGAGTGGCCAAAGGGGACAGACTGTAAATCTGCTGCAACTTGCTTCGATGGTTCGAATCCATCTCTGCCCATTAAAAAACCTCAAGTCGTATGACTTGAGGTTTTTGTGTTATTCTGAAATTATCATTTAATCGGACTGCGCCCCGGTGGCGGTAAGCACAGACTCCCACGCCATCGTATCAGGCCAGCCCTTTGTATCAAAGCCATCGCGGATACATCTGCTGTAGTAGTCCAGCTTGTTTCGTATCGGCGAATCATCTGTGAATCTTGCATCATCATAGATGCCATTAATATAATCATCTATCGCGGTTCCGAATATTTCAGAGCGATCCTCTGTTGCAAAGGTCATGCCGTAGGAATCAATGAAATACCCGGATATGTGGTTCGATGGATCATCCGGATTGTAGTTTGCGTAGCTATCATCATAAGAGAAGCTGTCAGGGTTAAAGCTGTTCCATTTCCCCTCAGAAAACTCGCTCTTTTCATCGTAGGTGTGTATGAATGTAAGTCTCTGGTCAATCAGATGGGAAATCTCATGGCCTACAGTGTAGCTGAAATCCCAGCTGTAGTTGCAGTTTAGAACCATCACATTGTGGTTGTTTATTATATTTACGAAGCCGCTTGGCTCATTTATCATATCTGAGTGGCCTGATGAAATATCACCGCACAGATAGATTCGCATGCCTCTTATATCGCCATAACACAGCTGTGTGAAAAAGTCATCAGGGAAACAGCCAAGTATTTCCTCAAGCGAATCCAGAGCGACCGACAGCTTATCCTTGTTCTTAAATTGATGGATATCGTAGTAATCAATTCTCTTTGGCACCTCAGGCCCGAAATATATGGAAAAGCCGTATTTCTGTTCAAGCGCTGTGATACGTGCATTTATGTCGGATAAATCACCCCAGTCATATGAAGCGGTGTCGGAGATCAGAGTGACCTCATCGCCGTATGTATTGTAGTCAGAATCCTTCCCGGCCTCCTCCATAGCCTCCTGATTTTCATCGGTACTGTCAGAGGAGTCTATGGCAGAATATGGGGATACATATGAGCCATCATCGCGTAAGGCCTGTAGCAGTGTATCACAGTCATTGTATGACGTGATTTCGGCTTTTCTGTCATTCTTGCCCTTGTCGAGTGACCAGATGAGAATTTCCGGGTTGCACTGCGCTGTGTACAAAAGCATCATCACACAGTTTGCATCAGGCAGATATACCGAGTTGGCAGAACAGTAGGTCTTGGTATCGGCTGCCGCAGAGTCGGATGAGCTGTCGGACATTTTGCCTGTGCTTCGTGTTGCCAGGTTGTATGAAAAGGATGAACTGACACCGGTGGCGGGTGAATATTTATAGTAACTGATGATGTTGTCCGAGGATAAATCCTGGCATCGTATGAGCATGTCACCATCCTCTGCCAAAGTCACATCCACCACATCCGGCAGTGAAAAAAAGCTGTTTTCTCCATCGGATGAATGATAGTTCCAGATATTGTTGGCCGTATCTGCCTCGATTACAAAGCCCTTTGAGTCGACACATGACATGGAAAAACTTTGTCCTTCGTAGGTTGAAAGCACTGTGTTATCGTCAATCCTTATATCAGAGACTGCATATTTGTAGGTATCGGGTGTGACACCTGACACGAGAGCGTATTTTCCGTCAGCGGAGGTGGCAATCTGTGAGACATCATAATAATTGCCGGGATTCGGCACATCGCCATCATCAGAATCTGATGTATCGCAATTGCCATCATAGTCCTCAGGATTATATTTGCAGGTTTTTATCTCCTTTAAATCCTTATCATAGATTGTTGCCCTGCCGGCATCGGAATTGATGAGCCAGAGTCGGTCACCTTTTATCATGTAGTCATCACAGTCGGTTTTGTCGTGAGTGAGGCTTGCCGTGATTTCATTGGACCAGGGATTATATACATCAAATGAATACTGAACAGATTGATCATCGGTCTCTATGATGGAATTATTGTAGCTGCCCTGTCCTACCATAAGGATGTTATCACCAAACTGTCTTGTATCATTGTATGGCTGCCCCTCAAAGGCGACATTGTGCAGGATAGACAGGTTGCTGCTTCCTTTAACACTTGTGGTATCCTCCCAAAACGCAGGTGATTTGTGCAGAATAGCCTGCTTTTGTGCGGGACTCTTGAATAGATAAGAGACATCCGAAAAAAGAGCAGGCTGTCATGGAGATTGCACTGAAAAATACCAGCGAATATGTAATTAAAGTGGTTACATGTTTGCGTTTGAACAATTTTGCCTCCTTTGGAAGGTGGTATATATGCAGGCTATTCCTCAGCAGCATGTGCGGTGGAAACTCGTGCAGTAGATTCTCTTTCAATCAGCCTTGGACGTAGCTGTGTGCGGCTGATTGGAATATGGTGAATGAGCGAATTCAATATAATATATGCACAGCGGCCCAGATCATTACACTCCTGTCTGACAGTGGTAAGAGGAGGGGTAAGGGCTGCGGCAAACTTGACATCGTCAAATCCGACCACACTTATATCATTTGGCACATTGAAGCCGTGCAGCTGGCACTCGGAGATAACACCCTTTGCTATAGTGTCGCTTCCGCAGAGGATAGCGGTGGCACCTGCTGCAATAAAATTTGAAACGTAATACTGTGCGGTTTCAGGAATATAGTAGCCGTGTCCCATGAGCTCCGGGTAGATTTCAAGACCGGCATTGCGCATAGAGTTTTCAAAGGCTTCCTGACGCTGATCCGAAACCAGGGAAAAAAGAGAACCATTGATAAAGGCAATCTTTTTATGGCCCAGATTGTGCAGATGCTTTACAGCCATGTCAATGCCCTCGTAGCTGTCGGTGCCTACATAGGCTACATTGGGATTGTTTTCTATATAGTTATCAAACAAAACGGTAGGCATTGTAGTATTTTTGAGCTGCTGCATCCATTCATCGTGAAGAGCAAAACCTACCAGAAATGCGCCACAATAGCCATTCTTTAATATATATGTATCATATTTTTCTTCTGCCTGAAGCTGAGGTGTGACAGGGATGATGTCCACGTCCCATTTGTGCTTAAAAGCATTCTGTTTGAAACCAAGCACTACATCATATCCGAACTCATCGATAGACTCGTAGTTCATATTTTCAATAAACAGAGCCAGCTTGCGGTTTTCTACCTTTCTGGAGCGCTTTGTGCTGTAGCCCATTTCGACAGCAGTGTCTAAAACTGTCTGACGAAGCTCCTCACTTATATCGCTGGCACCATTTAATCCCTTTGAAACAGTGCTGATTGACACGCCCAGCCGGGCGGCAATATCCTTAATAGTAGCCATAGTATTTGTCCTTTCTTATGTGATAATTAAATTATACATTTACTATCAGAAATAGGCAATATTTTCTGTAATAAATTTTTTCGAAAAAAAATCTTTGAAACTGTGGTAATAACTACCAAAAAAATGAATGTAAATTACGTGAAAAATGGCAAAAATGAGGTTGAAACCACTAAAAAGATTGACAAATCCGACAATAGGAAATAAAATAATCTCAGATACGAAAAAAACAGAAAATTTTAGGAAAGAGGAATGGTAATTTGGAGGCCAAAGAAAATCTCAGAGGCTCCGGAATACTTCTTTCAATCTCGAGTCTGCCGTCACCATATGGTATAGGTACTCTTGGGAGAGAGGCTTACAATTTTGTTGATCTCCTTGGTGATTTGAAACAGAAGTACTGGCAGGTTCTTCCGGTAGGCCCCACCATATTTGGCGATAGTCCATATCAGCCATCATCAGGCTGTGCGGGCAATATCTATTTCATAGATTTAGATAAGCTGGTAGATGAGGGGTTGTTAGAGAAGGAAGAGATCCTGGGGTATAACTGGGGCACAGACGAATCAGAAATTGATTATGCAGCATTGCATCAGAACAGATGCAAGATTTTACAAAAAGCGTTTGAAAGATTTGATACAAATGCACAAGAGTTTCAGGATTTTGTAAAAAAAACAGTCGGAGTGGCTTGAACAATATGCACTATTTATGACACTGAAAGCCGACAATTTATACAAAAATTGGAGCGAGTGGCCAAGCGAGTATAGAAACCCGCAAACGGTTGCGCTTGAAAAGTACCAAAAAAAGAATTATAATACAATTACTTTTTGGAAGTTCTGTCAATATAAATTCTTCGAGCAATGGGAGGATTTAAAAAATTATGCTAACTCAAAAGGTGTCTACATAATAGGTGATATCTCATTCTATGTAGGATATGACAGTGTGGATGTGTGGGCAGAGAGACAACTCTTTATGATGAGCGCAAACGATACACCAGAGTATGTTGCAGCTGCCGGCCCTGATAAGTATTCAGAGAGCGGACAGGTGTGGGGCAATCCGATGTATGACTGGGATGCCATGAAGGAGGACAACTTCTCATGGTGGAGAAAGCGAATGCGTGTATGCAGAGAGCTTTTTGATATTGTCAGGATTGATCATTTCGCAGGAATTGTGAAAGCATATGCGGTACCGTACGGACAGGATAAGAGCCTATCCGGGAAATGGTTCAAGGGACCGGGACGCAGGCTTGTCAATGCAATTAACGAAGAGCTTGAAGGGGTTAATGTAGTGGCTGATGATTATACATCAGCAAACCTTTTACCGGGAGTGAAAAAGCTCCTTGCAAAATCGGGCTGGATGGGAACTAAGGTCATGATGTTCGCTTTTGATGGTGATCCGACAAACGAATATCTGCCACACAATTATACCGATTCACATGTAGTTGCATATATTGGCACACATGACAATGAGACGATAGTTGGTTCATTCAGTGACAAGACAGATTATGAGCTTGCTTATCTGTATGAGTATCTGAATATTGAAAATAAATCACAGGTTCCAAATGCTCTTATCAGGGAGCTGTATCACAGCACCGCAGAGCTGGCGATAGTCCAGATGCAGGATATATTAGAGCTTGGAAATGAGGCAAGGATGAATTATCCTTCGACAGTCGGACATAACTGGAGATGGCGCATGACAAGTAAGCCGCACAGATTGGACAACGAAAAGATAGCCTGGATTAGAAACATTGCGGTGGTTTACCGCAGATAATTAATTTGATATAAGTTGCACGGCAATTTATATATATACTTTTTTACATTTTATATTCAAAAAGGAGAGGAAGATATGAAGAAGAAAGTATTAGCATCTTTACTTTGCGCATCTATGGTAGCAACAATGTTTGCAGGATGCGGAAGCAGCAATGGAAATGGAACAGAGAAAGCCGACAAGAAGGCCGGCGGCAAGGAGACCATTACAGTAATGGGACCTGCAGAGGATTTAGACGATGCACAGGGCGCTTGGCTTAAGACAGAGTGCGAGGCATTCGCTAAGGCAAATCCTGATTTCAACATCGAGTTCAAGTATGTTACATCATCTGAGTCAGACGCAAAGGATGTTGTTACAAAGGATCCTAAGGCAGCAGCTGATGTTTACATGTTTGCAAACGATCAGCTTGAGCCATTAATTAAGGCTGATGCTATTGCCAAGTTAGGTGGAGAGGCAGCAGATTATGTTAAGTCATCTAACTCAGAGGCTATGGCTGCAACAGTTACATATGATGGAGACATCTACGCAGTTCCTTATACATCAAACACATGGTTCATGTACTATGACAAGAGAGTCTTCTCTGAGGATGATGTAAAGAGCCTTGATACAATGCTTACAAAGGGTAAGGTTTCATTCCCATTTGATAATGGCTGGTATCTCAATGCATTCTATGCAGCAAACGGATGTACAATCTTTGGAGATGGAACAGACAAGGCTGCCGGATATGACTTTGGCGGAGATAAGGGTACAGCAGTTACAAACTACATCGTAGATTTATTTGCAAATCCAAACTTTGTAATGGATAACAATGAGGGATCACTTGGTCTTGCTGGACTTAAAGATGGTTCTATCAATGCTTACTTCAATGGTAACTGGAACTATGACAAAGTTAAAGAGGCACTTGGTGAGGAGAACGTTGGTGTTGCAGCTCTTCCTACAATCAATATTGGTGGAAAAGACTGCCAGTTAAAGGCATTCTTAGGATCTAAGGCTATCGGTGTTAACCCTAACTGCAAGAACCAGGAAGTAGCAGTTAAGCTTGCAGCATTCCTTGGCAGCGAGGACGCACAGCTTGCTCACTTCAAGTTAAGAGCACAGGCTCCTGTAAACAAAGATCTTGCAACAAACGAGGAAATCGCAGCAGATCCTGTAGCAGCAGCTATGGCTAAGGTTTCAACTGATTGTTCAGTAGCACAGCCTATCATTGATATGTCAGGTTACTGGGATGCAGCTACACCATTCGGTGATGCTTTCCAGAACGGTGCAGAAGGCCAGATTACAAAGGACAATGCAGCTCAGAAGACAGAGGACTTCAATACTCAGCTTAATGATTCTCTTAAATAATTAAGTAGATCAGAATATGATTCCAAGGTTCCGGGCGACCGGAATCTTGGAATAAATTAGTTTAAAGGATTGGCATATATAATGCATGCCAGGAGGAAAAGTATGATAGGAGCAAAACAAAAAGAAAAAAGTTTCGGAATTTGCTACTCCGTATACTGTTGGCAATGCCCTCACAAAAGGCGGAGCTACAGTTAAGCTATCGGCACTCGTAATGGGTCTTGCCAATATGGCTCATAAGCAGATCATAAAGGGTCTGATTTTTCTTGCTATAGAGATTGCATATATAGCATATATGGTTAACGCTGGTGCTTATTACATTTCCATGCTGCCTTCACTTGGCTGGAGAAAGCAGGAAGAGGTATTTAATGAGCAGAAGCAGATTTATGAATATGTTGCGGGCGACCAGTCAGTATTATTACTGTTATATGGCGTCATAACAATTGCCATCACAGTATTATTTATTTACATGTGGTGCGAGAATTTAAAGAGCGGATATAAGGCAGAATGCCTTTCAAAAGCTGGAAAAGAAATCAATTCTTTTGGCAAAGATGTCAAGGATTTATTTGATAAAAACCTACATAAGACACTTATGTTTCTCCCACTTATGGGAATATTTATTTTTACAGTTTTACCATTGCTGTTCATGATTCCAATGGCCTTTACAAATTATTCGGTAAAGGGTGATCATCTGGTATTGTTCGACTGGACAGGCTTCGCCTCATTCGGACAGGTGCTTGGACTTGGTGGTAAGCTTGGTAAGATATTCTGGAGAGTACTTGGATGGACAATCTGCTGGGCTGTATTTGCAACCTTCCTTTGTAACTTCCTTGGACTCATTCTTGCTATCGTTATCAATCGTAAAGAGACACATTGCAAGGCTTTTTGGCGTACATGCTTTGTTATCTCAATTGCGGTACCGCAGTTCGTATCACTCCTTGTAATGAGACAGATGTTCCAGCCACAGGGTGCTGTTAATAACCTGCTTTTGGAGTGGGGCTGGATAGATAACCCACTTCCATTCTGGACCAATACGATGTGGGCGAGAGTTTCTGTTATTCTCATCAACTGCTGGGTAGGTATTCCGTATACTATGCTTCAGGTTACAGGTGTATTACAGAATGTGCCTTCAGAGCTTTATGAGGCTGCAAAGATTGATGGTGCAAACGCAGCACAGATCTTCTTTAAGATCACACTCCCATATATCATGTTTATCATGGGACCATATATCATCACACAGTTTACCGGAAATATCAACAACTTCAACGTTATCTACCTGTTATCAGCAGGAAAGCCTACACCTGTCGGAGACAGTGCAGGAAAGACGGACCTTCTGGTTACGTGGTTGTACAAGCTGACTATTGATAATCAGGAGTACAATATCGGTGCCGTTATCGGTATCCTCACATTCATTGTACTTTCTATCGTAGCGCTTGTTACATACAGAAATACAAAATCATACAAGGATGAGGAGGGATTCATGTAATGAGTAGTGTAGCAAAAGCAAAAAGACCTATGTCTGCCGGACGTGCTAAGAAAGTAGCAAAGAATTCCCTTGTTCATATCATTCTTGGAATACTTGCTGTAGTATGGCTGTTCCCGATTTTCTGGATTATTATGACAAGCTTTAGAGCTGAGAGTGGTGCTTATACAAAGTACTTCTTCCCACATAGCCTTACATTTAGCAACTATACGAGACTGTTCACAGAGACTACACTGTTGAACTTCCCGAGAGCATTTTTTAATACACTGTTTATATCAGTGTTCTCATGCATCATTTCAACAGTATTTGTACTTTCTGTTGCGTATTGTATGTCACGACTGAGATTTAAGCTGCGTAAGCCTTTCATGAATCTGGCTATGATTCTTGGATTGTTCCCGGCTTTCATGTCAATGGTTGCCGTATACTTTATCTTAAAGGCTATCGGACTTACAGAGGGTAGCGTACTTCGTCTTTCACTGATCCTCATATACTCAGCAGGATCGGGAGTAGGCTTCTATATCGCAAAGGGATTCTTTGATACTGTGCCTAAGTCTCTTACAGAGGCTGCCATCCTTGACGGATGTACACAGTTCCAGGTATTTTACAAGGTTATCCTGCCACTCAGTAAGCCAATCGTAGTATATACAGTGCTTACAGCATTCCTTGCTCCATGGCTCGATTTCGTATTTGTAAAGGTTATCGTTGGTCCAAACGACAAGTATTGGACAGTATCTCTTCTCCTTTACAACATGCTTGAGAAAGAGTTTATAAACGGATGGTTCACAAGATGGGCTGCTGCTGCAGTTATTGTATCAATACCTATCTCAATACTTTTCGTTATCATGCAGAGATTCTACGTGGATGGACTTACAGGAGCTGTCAAAGGCTAATTTGGTTTTATTTAGGCCGCTGCACTTTTGTGCGGCGGCTTTTGGTTTATATTGGGTTGTGGCAAACTTTGGGGGTGTGTGGCAAACTTAGCACTTTCAGGTTGTGTGGTGCCGGTGTGGCACACAGTGCTAAGTTTGTTGCTACTTTGTGGAAGATGTGAGAATTTAGTTTAGAAAATAAGAAAAGGAGTGCGTATGATTAATAATAAAATAGGCGGCCGCAATATGGTCGGCAGGGCTGTGAATAGATTGGCGGGCAGGTTGACTGCTGTGGCATTGACGGCAGCTATGGCGGTGTCGATGCTTGCGGGGTGTGCTGCGGGTGGAAAGAATACCGAGACGGCAGCAAAGAAGGAGTACAAGCCTTCTGCTATGGAGCAGATGAATGCGAAAAATGATCCTAATGTGATTCAGGACAATTACAGAACCTGCTATGAGGTGTTCGTATACAGCTTTTTTGACAGTGACGGTGACGGCATTGGGGATTTAAAGGGACTTACAGAGAAGCTTGACTATATCGAGGGACTTGGCTGCAATGAAATCTGGATGATGCCTATTATGCCTTCTCCTTCATACCACAAGTATGATATTACGGATTATATGAATATTGACAAGCAGTATGGTACTCTGGATGATTTTGATGCGCTTATTACGGAGTGTCACAAGCGAAACATCAATGTGATTATTGACTTTGTAATAAATCACACATCTAACGAGCATCCGTGGTTTAAGGCGGCTGCAGATTATATTAAGTCGCTTCCTGATGGGGCAGAGCCGGATTCTTCGGAATGTCCTTATGTTGATTACTATAATTTTAGCAAAACCAATACCGGAGGCTACAACCAGCTGCCGGGCACGAATTGGTATTACGAGTCACAGTTTGTAGACAGCATGCCTGACCTTAACCTGCAGAGCGAAGCTGTAAGAGGGGAGATTGACAAGGTTACATCCTTCTGGCTTGACCGCGGCGTAGATGGCTTTAGACTGGATGCTGTGATTTATTACAATAATAATAACCAGACTGAGACTATAGATGACCTCACATGGCTTGTGAACAATGTGAAGAGCAAAAAGGCCGATGCTTATATGGTTGGTGAGGGCTGGACTACATACAGAGAGTATGCGAAGTACTATAAGAGTGGAATTGACAGTATGTTCAACTTTGATTTTTCACAGCAGGATGGATATATTGGAAAGGTGTTAAATGGTGCAGCAAATCATGGTGCCAGCACATACGGCAATGCTTTGGTTGATGTGGAAAATGAGATAAAGAAGTATACAGACTCATACATTGATGCACCGTTCTATACAAATCATGATATGGGACGCAGCGCAGGATACTACAACGGAGATAATGCCGAGGAGAAAACCAAGATGGCGCAGGCTATGAATCTTCTTATGCCCGGAAATGCTTTTCTGTATTATGGAGAGGAAATCGGCATGAGAGGCACAGCCAATGATGAGACGAAGCGTCTTGCCATGAGATGGAGCGGGGATTCAAAAGCTAAGGGAATGTGTGTGGGACCTCAGAATGCAGAAGAAACCGAGCAGACATATGATACCCTTGATAAGCAGATGGAGGATCCATACTCTATTTACAACTTTGTGAAGCAGACAATATCAATAAGAAATGCTTTCCCGGAGATAGCACGAGGTACAAATACCTTTGAAAAGGATCTGTCAAATGATAATGTGTGTATATTCACAAGAGAGTACAATGGTGAAAAAGCAGTGCTAATATTTAATCCATCAAAGGATGAAGCAAGTGTGGATGTGTCATCGCTTGGAGTAAATGATGCTGTTGCAATGCTTCAGACTACAAAGAAAGCACCATCATATAAGGATGGAACGGCAAAGCTGCCGGCGTATTCGGTGCTTGTTTTGAAGTAAACTATATTTGATGAGAATAAAATTTAATAGTTTAAAGGAATTTGAAGAAGAAATATGAAAAACCGCCCGACTGGGCGGTTTTTCAGCTATACCATTTCTTTAAGCATATCCACGATCACTTCTCTGCAATGAGCTCCGAGATGCTTTTGTTCCTCTTTACTGAGTGATGCCGGATCAATAGGAGTGCCGTATCGGATAACCACATGCCTCTTTTTGACCCATGGAAGGTGATCCTCGAATATTTCATTTGTTCCCATGATTGCCATTGGCACTATCTTGCATTTGCTCTTTGTGGCAATCTTGAAAGTACCTTCTTTGAAAGACTGTACATCTGTCAGGTCATCTTTGTTTTTGCAGCGTGTGCCCTCAGGAAATACACATATGCTGATGCCGGATTTGACCTGATCTATGGCTGCAAGCACAACCTTTAGTCCCTGCTTGATGTCATCGCGGTCCAAAAACAGGCAGTGCAGGCGCTTCATCCAAAGACCCAGCACCGGTATTTTTGTGATGCTCTGCTTTGAGATGTAGCCGGTCAGGCGTGGACATCTGGAGTAGGTGATTATGATGTCAAAGAAACTACGGTGATTTCCTATATATAGTACAGCCTCGTCCTTTGGCACATTTTCCTCCCCTATAAATTCAATGTCTGCTCCGCTTAGGAATATGATGACACGGAAAGCCCACTGTACCAGGCGAAGCTGTGTCATATCGGCCCATGCCGGGGCAAATTTGTGTATTATCCACATGGCTCCGAGCACCGGAAGACCGAGCAACAGATAGAAAAATACGAATATTACGATTAAAACTGAACGCATATTTGACCTCTCTTTTTCATACTCTATATAAATTGTAGTTCAATATTTGATATTATATCATATCATAAGCGATATGATAAGAAAGAGAGGAAAAAATGTCAGAAAAATTGAGAAAAATTCTGGTGGTGGCTGCAGGTGTGCTTGTTATATTGGAAACGACAGTGATTTCGGGCTGCCGCGCAAATATTTCAGGCACGGAGAGTGACAGGATGGTTGAGTACACGGTGATCTGCGGGGATGAAATCCCGGAGGAGTTTAAAAAGCAGATAAATGAAAACAAGGCAAAGGCGATGAAGCTGACGTACAAGGATGATGAATATTTATACATAGCGGAAGGCTTTGGCACAAAGGAGACAGGTGGCTACAGTATTACGGTTAACCAGTTTTATGTTAAGGATAAGGCAATGTATTTTGATACGCGTCTGATAGCCCCGGATAAGGGCGAGAAGGTCAGCAATCAGGCGAGTTATCCGTATATAGTAATAAAGACGGAATTGAGTGAAATGCCTGTTGTGTTTGAGTGAAAATTTCGTAAATTGTGTTAAAAGTTGCGAAAAAAACTGACAATCAGTACTAATGCCCTATTGCTATCACTGCGATACTTTGCTATAGTAAAGTTACTAGATATTGTGGTGACATATTTATATATTCAAATATATTGATTGATATAATTGTTGATTAATTTGACCTGTTTTATATTTATACAGAGATTGATTTCATATATATGACACCGTCGTTACAATACTGGTTACCATGAGGACTATAGTTATGTGCCAGTGGGCATATCCACAATAAGGAGGCTTAAAATGGAACAGACAGAAATTAGAAAAGTCAGAGCATCGATTCACCAGCAGTGTGGCAACAGGGTAAAAATCCAGCAGGATCTCGGCCGCAACAAGGTTGACATTCAGGAGGGTGTTATTCAGCAGGCATACCCAAGTGTGTTTACGGTTCTGATAGATGATGAGTTTGAGCAGAATCCGCCACAGCTCTTATCTTTCTCCTACACTGATGTGATTACAAAAGATATAAGGATGCAGCTTTGCTAGTATCATGATGTAAAGATGTTACATCTTTTATAATGATCATGAATTTAAATATTTGCATCTGCATAAAGTTACTCCATCTTGAATATGTATTTTATATACATATTTGAAGTGGGGTATTTTTTATGGAATTAATTACACAAAAAATCAGACAATGCATAGAAAAGGTAAAGGATATGTCGCAGGTTGGCTTCGACAGGGATTATGTCATAAAGGACAACAAGCCTGATGTTTCCAAAGTGGTTTGTCAGAACGGGCAGGTAAAGATTGACGAGATAAAAGCGTCAGGCGAGAATATCTGGATAAGTGGAAGCATTGAATTTGAAGTGCTGTATACGAGAGAGGAAGTTTTTGAAGGCGATGAGCCGGATGAAAATATCGGCGGAAACAGAGTGGAGCATATAAAGGATGCAATACCGTTTCAGGAGAAGCTTGTTCTTCAAGGAGTCTGCGAGAAGGATACGGTTCGTGTGTATACCGGGCTTGATGAGCTTACGGTTGGGGTTATTAATTCGCGAAAGCTCTCGGTCAGAGGCATTATAAGCGCGGAGCTTTATGGAGAGAGGGAAGAAAATCTTGAGGTTGCACAAAGGATTGATGACAAGGACGTGGAGCAGCTTATGGGGCAGATGAAGGTGCTTAAGCTTGACAGTGTTGTAAGGGATATTGTCAGAATTAAAAATGTGGTCACCTTGCCAAAGACCAAGCCGAATATATGCAAGCTCATATCAAGTCTTGTTGATATGAGAAATCTGGAGTATACATACGAGCGTGACCATATTACACTGACAGGCGAGTGCCATGCGTGTATAGTGTATCTGAGCGAAGAACAGGAAATTTGCTGCTTTGAGGTGCAGGAGGGATTTTCAAATGAAATACGCTGCGAGGGTGATGATGCCGGAAATATTGCCTGGCTTCGCACACAGCCTGCCATGCATCAGGTTGAGGCGGAAAATGATTACGACGGAGAGCTCAGGCAGCTTTCGATTGAGGCAGCGCTTGCGGTGGATGGAAAGGTCTGGAGTGAGGAAACAGTAGAGGTGCTCAATGACATGTACAGCGTATCATGTCCGGTAAAACCTGTATTTGAAAATATGAAGGTATGCAGCCTTCTTATGAAAAATGACACAAAATGCCGTATTTTGGAGCAGTTGTACAGAGAAAACAGCAAAAAGAGAATTTTAAGAATATGCGGTACAAAGACGCAGGCCGCTATTGCACAGATAAAAAAATGCAGACACAGGAATTATTGTGTCAGGTGTATTGCAGGTGAACTGTGTGAATATTGTGGAGGATGATGGCTGTCCGATAGAGATGCATACAGACTCTGTGCCGTTTGAACAGTTTGTTGAGATACCCGGCATGGATGCCAACACCTGCTGCGAGGTAAATCTGCAGGTAGACCAGGTGCAGGTCAATCTGCTCGACAACAGCGAATATGAAATTAAGGGTGTTGTCAGCATAAACGCTATTGCCCTGCAGCAGGATGAAGTGTCAGTCATAATATCGGTGGAGCAGGAAAAAACAGCGTCTGATACTGAAGAGGAAGCAGCTCTGGTTGGCTATATAGTGCAGAAGGATGATAAAATGTGGGACATTGCAAAAAGATACCGCACCACTGTTGAAAACATAATGGAAATAAATGCTCTGACATCAGATAGCATCAAACCTGATGATAGACTTATAATAGCGCGTATGTGAATCATAAATTAGGGGCAAGATACCTTTTGACCTTTTAATCATATCATTATATAAAATGTGGAAAATTCTGTAAATTTACAAAAAGATGTGGAAAAAAGATTCATTTTGTGCGATAATACAACCGAATGTATATTGATCATAAATTGTGGAAGGAAAGGTCAATCTGACCGTCGTATTACAGGAGGAATAAAATGAATCAGAAATGGACACGTGCTATATGTACTGTGTTAACATCGGCACTCGTTTTTACAGGACCGGCAGTAGAGGGCACTACATTTAGCGGATACATAAACAGTGGACTTGAGAAGGTATATGCCAAGACACAGAAGCAGAAGGATGCAGAGAAGAAGAAGTCACAGGCTGAGAAGGATCTCAAGGATAAGAAGAATGAGATTAATGGTCTAAAGGATCAGCAGCAGACTACTGCTGATGATATAAAGAATAAATCTGCAAAGCTTGATGAGATTCTTGCAGCACAAAAGAAGCTTCAGACAGATATCACAAATAAACAGGCAGAGATAGAGCAGAATCAGAAGGATCTTGCAGCTGCTCAGGAAAAGCAGCAGGAGCAGTATGACGCCATGAAGAAGCGTATACAGTTCATGTATGAAAATAGCGCTGAGGACAATATCTGGACAGCAATTATTGAGTCAAATGGTATCACAGATATGCTCAATCGTATAGAGTACGTGTCAGATGTATATGATTCGGATCGTGCTCTTATGGATTCTTATCAGGCAGCAGTTGAGCAGGTGAAGGAGATTGGTACTAAGCTTGACAACGACATGAATGAGCTCACAGCCATGCAGGATGACTATGAGAAGCAGCAGGCAGATGTCGAGGCGGCTATAGTAGCTCTTGAAAACCAGAAGGAGCAGTATGCAAGCCAGATAGCTCAGGCACAGCAGCAGGCAGATAATTATCAGAATATCATTACGGCACAGGGCAAAATCATTCAGGAGCAGGAAGCAGCGGCAGCAGCTGCAGCCGCAGCCGCTGCCAGAGCGAACAGCTCATCAAGCAGTCCAAGCTATGATGGTGGTGGAGCCGGTAAGGGCGGAAGTATTGCCAGTGACTATGCAGCAGGCGGTGGAAAGAACCCGGGTGCTTCAACAGGAGTTTCAGGAAGCTCTGTAGTATCATACGCTATGCAGTTTGTGGGCAATCCATATGTATGGGGTGGAAACAGTCTTACAAACGGTGTAGACTGTTCAGGCTTTGTACATGAGGTATATGCACATTTTGGTATCAGCACACCGAGATATTCACAGGCATTTAAGTCTGTGGGACAGGCCGTATCCTTCGATAATATACAGCCGGGAGACGTAGTGGTATATCCGGGACATGTAGCTATATATGCAGGTGGTGGTGTTATAGTGGAGGCACAGTCCACAAAGGCAGGAATCACAGCAAACAGAAGCGTACAGTGTCATACAATACTTGCTATACGGCGTCTTGTATAGGATGGTTAGGAGCCGATAAGTATATTTATTATACTTACCGGCTCTTTTTTTCATGAAACAAACTCATTGCAATAAACGATAGCAATTTCCATCCATAAGGTGTATTATAGAGATAGACGGCACCAATTCGCACAAAACGAACTAGCAAGCCTGTAAATAAAGTAAGAAAAGCAGGAGGAACAAGCCATGCAGATGGAACAATTACAAAAAGACATGATTGCAGCAATGAAAGCAAGAGACAAGGTAAGAAAGGATGCTATATCCTCACTTGTATCGGCAGCCAAAAAGGCGGCAATAGATGAGGGCTGCAGAGACAATATACCGGAGGATCTTGTCAACAAGGTCATCCTTAAGGAAATGAAATCCGTGAAGGAGCAGATTGACACATGCCCTGCCACAAGAACAGATCTGCTTGATGAGTACAATACCAGATATGCAATCTTTGAGGAGTACGCTCCTGCAATGATGTCGGCAGAAGAGGTAGAAAAGGAGCTCACAGAGCAGTTTTCGGATGTAATCGCAACAGGAAACAAAGGACAGATAATGAAGGCAGTCATGCCGCATTTCAAGGGCAAGGCTGACGGAAAGGTCATAAATCAGGTGGTTGCAAAGCTTTGCGCAAAATAAGAAAACACATCACAACAATTATACTTGCAGTACTGGCTGTCATAGCCGGCGTGTATGCATATAATTATCATGATATGAAGCAGAATATTGTATACAATGAGCATCTGGAAGACGTGGCTGTTACCGTGAATGGGAAAGAGCTGACATTGCGCAATATGGCATTTTATGTGGCATATGAGGAGATGAATGTCGAGAAGCAGGCTCTTGTGTATGATTCCGATAATCCAAACAAGTATTGGAATATCCACACAAACGGTGAATTTGTCCGTGTCACAGCGCGCAAAGCAGCTATGTCCATGGCCATTCACGATGAGATTTTTTTATGAGATGGCCAAAAAAAGAGAGCATTACACTTACTGACGACGAGAAAGAAGCTTTGAAAAACTCAGAGAAGGACTTCTGGTATGATTTGTCTGATATAGATGGTGCAAAGAAGCTTGGAGTCGAAAAAAGTGACATTTACTCGTCCATGGAAAAGTCTGCAATAGCCCGGAAATATCAGGAAATATATGCAGGGCTTGACAATGCCGATATAACGGATTATGATTTCTCGGGAGGCAGATATAAGAAGCTGCTGGAGAAAAATAACTATAAAATAAAAGAAAAAGTGTGGAAAAGAGTCGATATGGGAAACGTTACTCTTGATCACTAGAAAGAAGATTTTATGTCAACAAAAATTGGAAGAAATGACCCTTGCTGGTGTGGCAGCGGAAAGAAATATAAGACCTGTCATGCGGCATTTGATATGAAGCTTGAAAAGCTTGCTGAGGCACATCATAAGATACCGAGCCATTCAATCATCAAGACACCTGACCAGATAGCGGGAATCAAGGAGAGCGCCAAGATAAATGTCGCAGTGCTCGACTACATAGGAGAGCATATCCACGAGGGTATGAACACCGCAGAGATTGATAAAATAGTCTATGATATGACCACCAGCATGGGCGGCATCCCTGCACCACTCAACTATGAGGGGTATCCTTACAGCGTATGTACATCAGTAAATGAGCAGGTTTGTCACGGATTTCCTTCAAAGGACGTCATCTTAAAGGATGGTGACATCATAAATGTAGACTGTTCTACAATTTTAAACGGATATTTTTCGGATTCATCAAGAATGTACTGTATCGGAAATGTAAGCCCTGAGAAGAAAAAGCTCGTTGAAGTCACAAAGGAGTGTGTGGAGCTCGGACTCAAAGAGGTAAAGCCATGGGGCTTCCTCGGAGATATGGGACAGGCGGTGCACGACCATGCATTTGCAAATGGTTACACAGTAGTGCGTGAAATCGGTGGACACGGAGTGGGACTCGAATTTCACGAGGATCCGTGGGTTGGCTACAACACTAAGCGCGGCACCGACATGGTCATGGCACCCGGCATGATATTTACCATCGAGCCAATGGTCAACATGGGCAAGGCCGATATCTACGTAGATGACAAGAACAACTGGGAAGTATACACCGACGACGGACTTCCATCAGCCCAGTGGGAAATCATGGTACTCGTCACAGAGGATGGCCATGAGGTGCTGAGCTGGTAAACCGGTAAGTATTACGAGAGTGCCTTTATGAAAGGATATTATTTCATAGGTGATAACATTATGAAGGGCGTGTGAAAAACGAAGTGTTTTTCACACGCCCTTTTGTATAATCCCATACAGAATTTAGTAAGTGAAGCGTTAGCTTCGGGAGAGCATTTCTGCATCCACGGACATGGTTTATAAACTCATCGTTGATTGCTTCGCATAAGTACCCTAAATTTACCGGAGAGCATGCAGTGTGTTCCGAAGAAAAATATAAACTGCCACGGCGTTCCATAAAATGTGGATACGACAATTCATAGCAAACTATCAATAAACTATCCGCAAATGCTGCCGTGGCTGATTTTATATTTTTCTGAGGAATATACTGCATGCTAGGCCGGTCCTCACAGCCTGAATATGCGAAGCCATATAAAACGAAGCCCCATAAGCGATGTCCTATGATGCGTCCCTACAGATTTGTATTCACCCCATTTATGGTCGCATTCTCATTCTCCCTCATAGGAATGACGAGACACTTCTCCCCATTGATGACCTGCGCATGAATCTGTGAAGCCTTCTCCGGCTTTACATGAAGCACCACATCATAGGTCTTAATTTGGGCAGTGTAATTATCAATCTCTTCCTGCTTCTCAAGAAGCTGTGAGGTGCGCTCTTCAATCTGATTATTTTTCTCCTGTATAACAGAATCCTTCTCATCAAGCTGCGCATTTTTCTCATTGAGCTCAAGAGTTAAATCGCCGACCTGGCTCTCAAGAGCAAGCTTTTCCACGCGGATTTCATTAGCTGCAAGAGCCTTTGAATCAATGACATTGGCTGCGATAGGCGGCTTGTCACCGAAGGCCTCATTGACGGATTTTTCAATGCGTGAAATCTTTTCCTCAGAGACATGGCAGTCACTAAGCACCTTGTTCATAGCCTCGCTGTCGAGAATGAACGGATCGTCGTCATCATCGTGAGTCTCAGCGTAGTCATCGGCCATCTCGGACAGATTCTGCTGGATATCAAGCAGCTTGTCATCAGTGCTTTCGTCCTCAGCACCTAGCACGTTTCTGACGATTGAATGAAAAGCCATCTTCTGCTCAGTAGCTGTGCGCTCCACACCGCAGCCGAGGCCGTTTGTCATAAACTCAGAGTGAGGCTCCTTGGTATTTTTCGTATAGAAAAGAGTGGAGTGTATGTCAGTGCTCCTATCATTGAAGGCAGGGAATAAAAAGCCTGTCTCAGGTGCGCCGACTACCCAGTCCCTTATGCGGGCTCCGATACGCTGCTCCTTTTCCAGATAGCCAAGGCCCGGCTTTGAAAGCGTGACAGGGCAGATGGCGCAGAGCATGTATTTGTACACCTCCTCGGACTCATCCACGTTGATGTTGTCCTTTGTGCGTGTCATGACATCGTAGCTGTCGAGATACAAAAGAATCAGATAGTTTCCGGCCTCATCGTAGGTGTCGATGACCAGGTCATAGTATGTATCGAGCAGAGTCTCATCATTAAGCTCGCTGTCGCGAAGCGCCATGAGAATCTGCTGGCGGCCTCCGACTTCTTCCTCCTCAAGCGGAAACTGCAGATTGAGCAGGTTGTTTCCGAGAGTGCCTGAAAGCACCTTGTTTGAAATCTCGAGATATTTGTAGTATTCATCCTCCTCCAGAGTGAGAAATTTGCCACCGAATTTGCAGACCTTTTCATGGTTGCAGTCCACGTAGCAGCCGACCAGACGACTGAAGGTTGCCTGGTCTTTTTTTAATCTTCGTTTTAGTTCCAATACTTCTTTTTTGTTCATATTATCCTCGCATTATTTCCATACCATTCAAAAATTTCCGTAATCACATTATATGTATGGAATAAATATTTGTCAATTGAGCGGCGCCTTTTATGTCCCGCTGTCAATCAAGAAAAAAGATGACAGAGCAACCACAAAATGCTATAATTTAGGAAATCGACGGATTATGATATAAAGGCTGACACAGAGACATCCACAGGTGTCTCTGTTCTTGGATTGAGGCATAAATGGAGCAGAAAATGACAAACAATCACATTACAATAGGCATTCTCGCACATGTAGATGCGGGAAAGACAACCCTGTCTGAGGCCATGCTTTACAGCACCGGGAAGATTCGTTCACTCGGGCGCGTGGACCATCAGGACGCATATTTGGACAACGATGCGCAGGAGCGTGAGCGTGGAATAACCATTTTTTCAAAGCAGGCAAGGCTTGATATTTCGCGTGGCACAAATGCGGCAGATACAGCACGTACAGCAGATGTAGCACGTACGGCAGATACAGCACGTACGGCAGATACAGCTCGTACATGGCATGTAGTCATGCTTGATACACCGGGGCATGTGGATTTTTCGGCAGAGATGGAGAGGACACTGCAGGTTCTGGATTATGCCATTCTTGTGATCAATGGTGCAGATGGCGTGCAGGGGCATACTATGACCTTATGGAGACTTCTGGCAAGATACCAGATTCCGACGTTTCTGTTTATCAATAAATGGACCAGGATGGAACTGATAAAGAGAAACTTCTGGCAGAATTGAAGAAGCGATTAAGTGATAATTGCGTTGATTTCACCTGGGAAAAATCAGATCTGCAGTCTCAGTTTCTGGAAGATGTTTCTGTCTGCGATGAGGAACTGCTTGAAAAATACCTGGAAACAGAGGAAATATCAACATCAGATATCCGAAAAGTAATCAAAGAGCGAAAACTTTTCCCATGTTTCTTTGGCTCTGCGCTGAAAATGACAGGTGTAGAAGAATTCCTCCATGGTTTGGAAAAATACTGTGAGACACCAGAATATCCATCCGAGTTTGGCGCAAAAGTATTCAAGATTGCCAGAGACGATCAGGGCAATCGTTTAAGCTATATGAAAATCACCGGAGGAACCCTGAAGGTAAAGGAACTTCTCACAGATACAGAGAAAGCGGATCAGATCCGCATCTATTCCGGTGCGAAATTTGAGCTTGCAAAGGAAGCACCTGCAGGAACCATCTGTGCAGTAACAGGACTTTCCCAGACACATCCGGGACAGGGCTTTGGAATTGAACGGGAATCCGAGATGCCGGTTCTGGAACCTGTATTAAATTACAGGATTCTGCTTCCCGAGGACTGTGATGTTCACCAGATGCTTAAGAAACTCAAAGAGCTGGAAGAGGAGGAACCGGAGCTTCACATTGTATGGAACGAACAGCTAGGAGAAATCCATGCCATGTTGATGGGTGAGGTTCAGATTGAGATATTAAAGCATCTGATCTGGGAGCGTTTCCACGTAGCAGTAGAGTTTGGCACAGGAAATATCGTATATAAAGAAACAATCGCAGAGCCGGTAGAAGGTGTAGGTCATTTTGAACCGCTGCGTCATTATGCAGAAGTACACCTGCTTCTGGAACCGGGAGAGCCGGGAAGCGGACTGCAGTTTTTTACTGCATGCAGTGAGGATGTGCTGGACCGTAACTGGCAGCGTCTGATTCTGACTCATCTGGAAGAAAGGGAGCACCCGGGAGTACTGACCGGTTCTCCGATTACGGATATGCAGATTACATTGATCACAGGACGCGCCCATCTGAAACATACAGAGGGTGGCGATTTCCGGCAGGCGACGTACCGGGCCATCCGCCAGGGTCTGATGGAAGCAGAGTCCGTACTGCTGGAACCATATTATGAGTTCCGGATGGAAATCCCGGAGGAGATGATCGGCAGGGCGATGACGGATGTGGAAAAAATGAGTGGAACCTTTGAACTGGCACCGAAAGAACATGGATTTTCTGTGCTCATCGGCAAAGCACCGGTTAGTGAGATACAGAATTATCCGAAAGAAGTGGCGGCTTATACGAAAGGATTCGGACGGATCTTCCTGACACCGGCAGGCTATGCACCCTGCCATAATGCAGAAGAAGTCATTGCTGCCATCGGATATGATGCGGAGCATGACACGGCCAATCCTTCCGGTTCTGTATTCTGTGCCCACGGAGCAGGTTTTCATGTTCCATGGAACGAAGTAAAGAAACATATGCATGTGGAAGGCTGGCAGCCGGAGACAGCAGTCCGTGAAGAACTGCCGGAGCGAGCCACCCACAGTGTGATGGATGAATGGATCGGGGTGGATGAGGTAGATGCCATTCTGGAAAAAAACATTTTATGCAAACAGTGGAGCGCGGACCAGAAGGAACGGTGTGGTGCGCCGCCGCAGAGTGGAAAGCCGCAGTGAATCGGTAACGAGGAGCTTTACGCCACAGCCCAGGAAGCAGGAATATCTGCTGGTGGATGGATATAATATCATTTTTGCATGGGATGAGCTGAAGGACTTGCCCGGGAAAATATGGATGCAGCCAGAGGTATTCTGCTGGATAAGTTGTGTAATTATCAGGGAATGAAACAGATGGAAGTCATCGCAGTCTTTGATGCTTACCGTGTGGCGGGACATCAGACAGAATGCTCGGATTATCATAACATTCATGTGGTATTTACAAAAGAAGCAGAGACAGCAGATCAATATATTGAAAAATTTGCACATGAAAATGGCAGAAATATAAAGTCACGGTTGCAACCTCGGACGGGCTTGAACAGGTGATTATCCGAGGGCAGGGGTGCCTTTTTGATGTCGGCAAGGGAGTTTGAAGCGGAGGTTAAAGCAAGGGAACAGCATATCCGTGAAAACTATCTGACACCGTAATTTCGTTTTTTAAAGCACTTTCATAAATAAGATTTGTAAAAATAGTTTTGCAATTTAGGTAAAAATTTAGTAAATCTACTAAAAAAATGTATTTCATTTAGTACAATCTGCACATATAATACACAATATGATGTACCTAACCAATACATCATCATAAACCTATAAAACTTTTTTACAAAATAAAACTAATTGGAGGGTGTTTTATGAGAAAAACAGTGAAAAAGCTTACTGCGGTAGGTCTTACCGTAACGTCCGTACTCGGACTGGTAGCCTGCGGAAGCAGTAAAGGAACAACAAGCCAGGGAACATCAGAAAACAAAGAAGTAACAAAGCCGGATACATTTACCGTAATGTGT
>ENA-OQJW01000026-OQJW01000026.1-human-gut-metagenome-genome-assembly--contig:-NODE-26-length-24611-cov-3.397852_pt1 | contig 24611 bp, 20 predicted proteins | sample MGYA00242619_ERZ504786 | MGnify/ENA primary metagenome ERZ504786 (study PRJEB26092, sample SAMD00036357) | human gut metagenome | host: Homo sapiens | study: EMG produced TPA metagenomics assembly of... | reverse complement strand
TCCCCCATTTTACCGGAGCCGGATTGGCCAGTATATTCGCTCCGCCTAAAATACGTCCTTCTCCTTCTACATGGAATTTCACATAATAGTTGTTCAGACGTTTGATATTCCCGTTTTTATCGGCTATGGCGGCTACTACGGTTACAAAGTCGGAGCCATCAGCTTTTAAGTCGGTGTTTTCATTGTCAACCCAAAGCAGCAGTTTCTCGGGACGCCGGGCCGGTCGTACTTCGTGCGTGGCAACTACTTTTCCGTCTATGATGCCTTCGGCCAGTAGGAACACCTCGTCCTGTTTCTTCTTTCTCATAGACATGTTCTTGTCTATCATGAAGTCGTATATATCTTTGAATGTTATAACGGGTGAGGGCATTCCTTCTTTCGTTGCCGGCTTGGTGTAAGTCCATGTCTTGCCACCTTTATTATAAGTAAGCCGCACCTCGTCACAATTGGAGTATACAGTAACGTCTTTGGGTGAGAAGGGAGTCATTTCATGGGCGATGTGCACCATCGGTCCTGTTTCGAAAAGACGGTCTTGCTTTTCGGGCGAGCGCTGGGCTTTGAACATATAATAAGCATATTTGGGTTGACGGAATACGTCCATCACACCACCATAGAAGGGATCGGGATGATAGCCGCGTTGGTGGTCGAACGAGTGCCACAAACAGCCGCCGACGTGTTGGCGCGGAGTACGGCAGAGTACATCGTAACAGGTGAAAGGATAACGGGGAGCGGCATAGTGCTGTGCCTGGATGAGCATAGCCTGTTCCCCCCAGTTGCGTGCCACACGGCTGGGGGAGTTGTGCGAATTCCAGTCGTCTACATTATCTCCCCACTCGCGGGTGAAATAGGTTATTTTAGGGTCGAGGCTTTTGATGGCCCAGTCCTTGTCCGCGTTGGCCGGATGAGTGAAGAGTACCGGATATACCTCATGTCCCCGTGCTTCGCTGTCGCAACCGGAGTAGCAATACGGATAAGGGTATTCTTGATTGACAATATCGAGGGTATTTTGGGCGAAGTCTGCCGGATACCAGGTTTCATTCAGAATAGGTTCCCATAACCATACACAAGGGTGATTGCGATCACGCCGTACCAGGTTGCGGATATCGCTATAGACACGTTGTGCAAATTCGGGGGCGTCATTCCAGAATTGCCATCCCGGAGTGTTGACGATGACGAACAAGCCCAGTTCGTCGCAGGCGTCCATAAAGGCGGGGTCTTGAGGGCAGTGAGCATTCCGGATGACTTTCATACCTGCGTCGCGTAGCTTTTTAGCGTCGCGCCAATGAATGCTGTTGGCAACGGCATTGCCTACTACGGCAAAATCCTGATGGCGGTTGGCGCCAATCAGTGGGCTTGGATAAGGTTTGCCGTTCAGCCAGAATCCGTCCTTGCCCTTGAATTCTACGCTGCGGATACCGATGCGGCGGCGGTAGCCGTCCACTACATTTCCTTCATTGTCGCGGATACGGACAATCAGGTTATATAACGTAGGCGTTTCAGGGCTCCAAAGCAGGGGAGACTTCAACATTATTTTATCTTTTGAAGTGACTGCCTTGCCCGGACGTACTTGAATGACATCGTTCAGAAATGCGGCTTGTGTGCCGTCGGGTTGCTGAAGTTCATATTCTACTACTCCTTTGAAGTTCTTTTTACTGTCATTACGTATATGGGCTTTCAGGATTATTTCTGCGGAAGTGTCGGAAACTTTGTCGTATGACACGAAAAGCCCGCCGCCTGCCATTTCGTTTTCGAAATTGGGATCGGTGATGAAAACCGGACGATGGGCTATTAGCCAGCAGTCACGATAGATGCCGCCAAAATAAGTATAATCCAGTACATCCTGTGCTTTGCCGGGAGGATAGCTGGGGTCATTGCTGTTGTCTGCCCATACGGCTATCACATTGTCTGTTTCCCAATTCAGTGCGTCGGTGACATCAACGACTACAGGCAGGTATCCGCCAAAGTGTTCGGTCAATAAATTGCCGTTTACGAAAACTTTGCTTTTCCCCATGATAGCTTCGAAATGCAGGAAAAGTTTTTTGCCTTTCAATTCATCTGCCGGAGTGAAATGTTTGCGGTACCATACCTCGCCTTGATAGTTGATACATCCACTGGCCTCAGTCGGTACATATTCAATGCCGTCGGGCAGGGAAACCATTTTCCAGTTCCGGTCATTAAAGTCGGTCGCTTCTGCACCTGTAGCGGCTCCTTTGTGGAATCGCCATGCCGGATTCATGGAATATACTTCACGTCCGGAGTTTGCCAGTTCATAGAAACCGGCAGTAGAGAATTCAGGTTGGTGGGCTGCCTGCATCTCATAGAGAGGGAAAAATAGTAAAGCGATGAGATAAAATAAGATGTTTTGTTTCATGGTTCTATGTATCTTGATAATTTAATGAAGGTCAAAGATAAGAAATAAAAAAATACTGGGGAAATAAAAAAGAGAAGCAATTCTGCTTCTCTTTGATTGAAGTTGCGGAGGCCTGACTCGAACAGACGACCTTTGGGTTATGAGCCCAACGAGCTACCAACTGCTCCACTCCGCGATGTTGTGTTTTGATTACGGGTGCAAAGGTACGGTTTTTTTTCTAATCTCCAAACTATTTCTGTATCTTTTTCTCAAATAAAATAATCTTTTTAGCTAATATGTTGATATATAGAGCGTATACGATATGTTAATTAACGTTTGCTTCAAGATTATACTTTATTTGTTTGTGTGGTACAAAGAAAAAATGTAATTTTGCTCACATATATATGTAATGTGCAATTGAACTTATATGGCAGTATCAAAGACTAGGGCTAAATTGGTAGACGTCGCCCGTCAGCTTTTTGCGAAGAATGGGGTGGATGATACGACAATGAATGATATAGCGGTGGCTTCCAAGAAGGGAAGACGCACGCTCTATACGTATTTCAAGAGCAAAGAAGACATTTATATGGCAGTGGTGGAGTCGGAGTTAGAGATGCTGTCGGGGGCTATGGAGAAAGTGGCTGAACAGGATATCGCTCCTGATACGAAAATACTGCGGCTGATAGAAACACATCTGGACTCTATCAAGATGGTGGTGTTCAGGAACGGGACTTTGCGTGCCGGCTTTTTCCGTGATATATGGAGAGTGGAGGCGGTGCGGAAGAATTTTGACCGGACGGAAACAAAGCTGTTCAGGCAGGTGTTGACGGAAGGAAAGGAAAAGGGAATCTTTGATATAGACAATGTGAATATCGTGGCGGATATTGTGCACTATTGCGTGAAGGGCATTGAAGCGCCTTATATACGTGGCCAGATAGGTGAGGAACTGGACGATGAGACAGGATGGGCATACGTGGCAAAAATTGTGTATGGCGCATTGGGGCGTAAAGAACAGAATAAGGAATAAAATTAACTTTATAATTATAAAATCAAAAATTATGGGATTATTAACAGGAAAGACTGCGATTGTGACAGGTGCCGCTCGTGGTATTGGTAAAGCGATTGCATTGAAGTTTGCTGCCGAAGGAGCAAATATTGCTTTTACAGACTTGGTAATTGATGAAAACGGTCAGAATACAGAAAAAGAAATTGCTGCGTTGGGTGTAAAGGTGAAAGGTTATGCTTCTAATGCTGCGAATTTTGAGGATACAGAGAAAGTGGTTAATCAGATTAAGGATGATTTCGGTTCTGTTGATATTCTGGTGAACAATGCAGGTATCACGAAAGATGGATTGATGATGCGTATGAGTGAGGCGCAGTGGGATGCGGTAATCGCTGTGAACTTGAAGTCTGCCTTTAACTTTATCCACGCATGTACTCCGATCATGATGCGTCAGAAGAGTGGAAGCATTATCAACATGGCTTCCGTAGTGGGTGTTCACGGAAATGCCGGTCAATGTAACTATTCTGCTTCAAAAGCCGGTATGATCGGTCTGGCTAAATCCATCGCTCAGGAATTGGGCTCTCGCGGTATCCGTGCCAATGCCATCGCTCCGGGATTCATCATCACGGATATGACAGCCAAATTGTCTGATGAAGTAAAAGCTGAGTGGGCCAAGAAGATTCCTTTGCGTCGTGGAGGTACTCCTGAAGATGTGGCGGATGTAGCTACTTTCCTGGCTTCTGATATGTCTTCGTATGTATCAGGACAGGTTATCCAGGTTGACGGCGGTATGAACATGTAATATGACAGTTGTTTACGAGGATAATCATATTGTTGTAGTCAATAAGACTTCTTCCGAGATCGTTCAGGGAGACAAGACCGGTGATACTCCCTTGTCGGAGATGGTGAAACAATACCTGAAAGAGAAATATAATAAGCCGGGAAATGTTTTCATTGGAGTGACCCACCGCTTGGACCGTCCCGTCAGCGGGTTGGTGGTGTTCGCCAAAACGAGCAAGGCATTGCCCAGACTGAATGAGATGTTCCGTAATGGTGAGGTGAAAAAGACCTATTGGGCCATAGTGAAAGAATGCCCCAAGGAAACGGAGGGCGAGCTGGTTCACTATTTGGTGCGTAACGAGAAACAGAATAAGTCTTATGCATACGATAAGGAAGTAAAGAATTCCAAGAAAGCTGTACTTCATTATAAACTTATCGGCCATTCTCAGAATTACTATTTATTGGAGGTGGATCTGAAAACCGGAAGGCATCATCAGATTCGTTGCCAGTTGGCCAAGATGGGATGTCCCATTAAAGGTGATTTGAAATATGGCTCTCCACGTTCCAACCCGGATGGCAGTATCTGTCTGCATGCCCGGACGGTACAGTTCGTTCACCCTGTGTCGAAGGAAATGATCCGGTTGACTGCGCCGGTACCCGAAGGTAACTTGTGGAACGGTTTTGAGATAGACTAAAGATAGAAAACAAAAAGGGAATGCTTCACAGCATTCCCTTTTCTTACTTTTAGGCATCTTTCATTTACTTCAAAACTTCTCCGCTTTCGCTGAAAAGTACAGTGCTTTCAGTTCCCTCTTTATCAGTTAAAACAACCTTGTAAGTTTTAGTTCCATCTTCGTTTGCTTCTACGGCAGCTTCTTTGATAGTAGATTCTGCATAGTTCTTTGTGATAGCTTCCTGCACGGCAGCCGGAAGGTCTTTCACTTCAATAGGGGTAAAATCATTTATCATAGTTATGGTCACAGAGTCCACCATAAAGTTGTCGGCGAATGCTACTGATGTTCCTAATCCCATTACCAATGCTACTGCAACAAATAACTTTTTCATAATTGTAGGTTTTTACTGTTAATACTATGTTGTTTTGTTTTCTCTGATAACAGAATGACAATATCTGTGCCAGAAAATAGATTGAATCTTTAAAATATTGATAATTAATGGATTACTCTTAGTGGAGGATGAAAGGAACATGGGGATAAGTGTGGAACATGGGGAATGCTTTGTGGAATTATTCCACATATCCGGCGGGAAGATGAGTTTATATGCTGTAAGGCTGTGCCCGATAGGAACAGTAGGGACAACAGCCTTACGGTACAGTAGCTTCTTGTTGGTAAAGTTATTGAATATCGTACAGTTTCAATTTGTTATATAAAGTCTTCCGGTCTATGCCTAATAAGATGGCGGCTTTACTTTTATTGTTTCCTGTCTGCTTCAATGCCTCAAGGATACGTTTCTTTTCCGCCGCTTCATCATGCAGGCTGAACGTCTGCGGACTGGCGGACATTACAGGTTCCTGCAACTCATAACCTAATTCGGCAAGGGTGATAAAGTTGCTCTGTGCCAACAGGGTGGCACGTTTTACTATATTCTTCAGTTGCCGGAGATTTCCGGGCCATGAATACGTTTGTAAAGCTTGGCTGGCAGCGGCGTCAAACCCTATCAGCTGGCGGTCCAGTTCCCTGTTTGCCTGGTCCAAAAAGAAATTGGCGAATAGCAGGATATCTTCTTGCCGTTCTTTTAATGCCGGCATACGAAGGGTAAATTCATTGATACGGTGGTAAAGATCTTCGCGGAAGTTTCCTTTTTCAATGGCTTGTTGCAGGTTCTCGTTGGTAGCGCTGACCAGCCGCACATCTACCTCTATTTCTTTATTGGAGCCGACCGGACGGATGCGTCTTTCCTGCAAAGCACGGAGCAACTGTATTTGTACTTCATAACTTAAGTTGCCTATTTCATCCAGAAACAAAGTACCTCCGTTGGCTTCTACGAATGCTCCTGTTTTGTCGTTTAACGCCCCTGTGAAGGAGCCTTTTACATGACCGAAGAATTCGGAAGCCGCCAGTTCTTTGGGGATAGAACCGCAGTCTATGGCAATGAACGGTTTGTCGGCCCGTTTGCTTAGCTGATGAATACGGTGCGCCACATACTCTTTACCTGTTCCGCTGGCACCGTTTATCAGTACGGACATGGGGGTGGGAGCTACCAGACCTACATAATTGTAGAGTTGGCGCGCCGCCTCGCTTTCCCCCTCCAGGAAATTAGAGGGAGGAACGGTTGCACTATGGGGAACGGCTTTGCTCTTGGATGCTTTGGGCGTGACTGTGTTCTTTTCTATTCCTGCCGGTGTAGGTAAAGCTTTGTTTTGCAATGCCTCATTAATTTTCTTCAGCAACTCATCCGGTTGTACCGGTTTTGAAATGTAATCACTGGCTCCATGTTTTATGGCCTGTACAGCGCTTTGGATGTCAGCATAGCCTGTCATGATGATGAGTGGGATGTTGTATTTCTGTTCTTTCATCCATGAAAGCAAGAAGATACCATCTTGATCGGGCAGGCGCAGATCAGACAAGACAAGATCGTATGGTTGTGCGTCCAGTTGTTTGCGTGCGCGCGCATTACTGCTTGCTGTATCAACCGAAAATCCTTTTTTACCCAGCCAGGTTTTCAACATGGTGGCAAAAGTCAAGTCATCTTCTACTATCAGAATGGAATGTGGCATCTTTATGTGTTTTTTATTCGTACAAAAATAAACTTTTTTCACGGTGTGCCGAAACACGGACTCTATTTCTAATACCTTTTAACTTAACAGGGTTTAATTCTTCATTCTTCATCCGGAATTTCAATCTGTTTTTGTGCTTCGTCAATTACTTTTTCTATTTCTTTTACTATAAAGTTTGTTTTCTCTACCGCTTCTTCACTGATTTCAGCCGTCCCTCGTCTTTGTTCCATCCATGTCAGTGCAGGAATGCAACGGGTGGCTCCCAGCATGGTGAACAGCGGCAACAGTTTATGAGCTATTGCCGTGATGCCTTCCATATTCCTTTTCGCCAACGCTTCTTCCATATACTCTCGGTTCTTTTTTGTTTCGCTGATGAAGGTGCGGAGTATTTCTGCGGCTGCTTCCGGATCATCTTCCGAGAAGGCGGTCAGGGCAGAGAAATCCAACGTTTCTTGTTGGGGATGGTTTTCTTTGGCCGGTGCTGTGTGAGGAGCCGGATTTCCTGCGGCGGATACGTCCTTTCCTGTGGCCTGGAAGATGGCTGTAAACAATTCGTTTATGGTGAAAGGTTTGTGCAGGCAACCGGCAAAGCCATGTGAACGGAAATAATTTTCGTCCATATCGCTACGGGCGGTCAGCGCGATCACCGGCAGGGTTTGCACCCATGATGTGTCCAGCGTGCGGATGGCTTTCAATAAATCGAATCCGTTCATGGCAGGCATCTGTATGTCGGTGAGCAGGGCGTCGAAGCGCTTGTCTTTCAATTTGTTGAGAAGCTCTTCGGGATGATGGCAGCAGGTCACAGTCACTCCAGGGCGTTCCAGCATGGCGGTGGTAAGCTGTAACTGTATGCGGTCATCGTCAATTAAAATCAGGTGGATCGGCTCACTGTCTTTGCGGGGAGTGTCTATTTGCCGGATTCCGGTTGCGTCAGGGGAAGCAGGAGTATGTTCCGCTTCCGGTCCGGAGGGATTTTCATCCGGATGGGAAGGCCCCTCAGGCAAAGGCAGATATACATGGAATCGGCTGCCTTTCCCTTGTTCGCTTTCTATCTTGATATCTCCTTCGAGCAGAAGCACCAGTTTACGGGTGATGGCCAGTCCCAAGCCGAATCCTTCTTGTCCTTGTGCGTTGTGGAGCCGGGTGAATTCCTGAAAGATACGTTGTTGCTCTTCTTGGCTGATACCACATCCTGTGTCACTGATACTGAAATGCAGTTGGCCGTTTTCCAACGCTGCTTGCAGAGTGATGCTTCCTTCTTTGGTGAATTTCAGTGCATTGGATAGCAGATTCTCTGCTATCTGGCGGATACGGAACGGGTCTCCTATGTATACGCGGTTTAATGATTCGTTGCAATGATAGTTCAGTTCCAGCTGTTTGGAGTCCGCCATCGGTTTGAAGCTGATATAAATGGTGTCGAACAGTTGGTGGGGGTTGAATGATACCCGGTTGATGTCCATTTTATGTGCGTCCAGCCGGTGGTAATCCAGCAGGGATTTGACTAGGCTGAGCAGGTGATTGGCTGAACTTTGCATATTGTTCAGATAGAAACGCTGGCGTTCTTCGGTAGTGATCCGTTCCAGCAGGTCGGTATAGCCCAAGATGGAACCCACGGGGGCCTTGATATCGTGTGTGATGGTCAGCATCAGTTTTTCACGCGCCACCAGCAAGTCTTCGGCACGGCGTTTGGCTTTTTCCAGTTCTCGGCGGTAGTGGTTGCTGCGAGTGATGTCCCTCCATATCAGGACCAGGAAGAAAATAGCCAGAACCACGGCGACAATGGCGATTCCTGCCACTGTGCGGATAGAGCTTTGGCGGATGTATTCCTCTTGTATATGTTTGTTTTGTGCCAGAGCTTGCTCTTCTTCCTCTATGGTACTTAATAGCTGATTGACTTTCTGACTCAGTTTCAAGCCACTGAGGCGCAGGGACTGGGTGCGGCGATTCACCATTTCCATCCGTTCCTGATGGGTGTCGGTCACCCGGCTCTGTATGTCTTTCAGCATGGTGACCACCGTGTCTGCCGGGCTGTATGCTTCGGTCAGCGTATCGGTATATTCTTCCTGAATCACATTGCTGACTTGTGTGGAATCCGCTTTCCCGGGTGCGAACACTTCTCCCAGTCGTTTGAAGAAGTCTTTTGGGTCTTTTTGCGGATAACGTATGAATTGGTGTGTGTGATTACTTTTTTGCGCACGTGGGGAAGGCTGAGTAAAGAGTCTTGCTCGGCAATCAGTTCGTCGATATGCTGTTTGTAAATTTATCTGTTCCGCCGTCCTGAATTGCTTTTAGCAGGTTGCGCATATTCCGTTCTTTATCCATGAAAAGCATTCCCACCGTATCCAGCCGTGCCAGTTGTATGCTGTCGGTCAGCAGTGTGCGCAGGGAGTCCAGCGCTGTGTTGGCCTGTTTCATGGCACGTTTGTATCGGTAGTACTGTCCTAGTTGTCCTGTACTGAGTGATTGTCCGATAACTTCCGCCTGATAAAGCTGGCCGATAATCTGATTGGTGACATGGCGCCGTTGGCTCAGGATGGCTTCATCATCGCTGGTTCCGGTCAGTGACTTCATCTCCTGATAAATATATCCGATGGATATAAAGAGCAGTGCAGTCAGCAGGATATAGCCGAATGCAACTTTCAGCTTGGTGGAACGGTTGGGCAGGCTCATGGTGGTTTTATTTTAATTTCGTATCACGGTTAAAGCGTAGGTAATAGAGTATTCCGGCTGTAGTCAGTCCGAAAGGAAATGCCATCCATATTCCTATAATTCCCCAGTCCATGATGAAACCGAAGAAATAGCCGGCCGGCAGGGAGATAAGGAAATAAGCGATGAATGCGATATACATCATGGGTTTCACATCTGCGATTCCACGAAGGGCATTGGCGAAATTTATTTGTAATCCGTCACCAAACTGGTAGATGATGAACGGAATGATAAGTTGTGCTACCATCACGCTGACCGCCGGACTGTCACTGAACCATCCTCCCAGTTCGTTACGCAGCAGGAAGATGGGCAGGGCTCCTATTAGTGCGATGAACAGCATGATATGGAATCCGGCGTATGCCGAGCGCCGGACGTTTATCCGGTCATTCTGTCCGCGGAAGTTGCTAACCCGCACAGCAACGGCTGCTCCCATGCCATAATACATCATAAAGCAGATTTGGGAAATGGCGAGCATCACTTGGTGGGCTGCCAGAGCGGTAGTCCCGATCCATCCCACCATAATGGCGCTGAGGCTGAACGAAGCGGTTTCCATCCCCATCTGCATGGCAATGGGCCATCCCAGTTTGTTCAGGTGCAGGAAGTCTGCCCGGTTGAGCGCATTGTGTAGAAATCCTTCTTTATAAATATGATAACGCCGGGTACAGAAAAAAATGACGGCGAACACGACCACCATCATGATACGGGAGGCCAATGTGGAAATTCCCGCTCCCAGCAATCCCATTTCGGGCATTCCCAGTTTACCGTAAATCAGGATGTAGTTGCCGATGATGTTCATCACATTTCCTGCCAATAAGATCCACATGGAAACGCGGGTGTCGGTTATGCCATCGGCAAATTGCTTGAAACCGTTGAAAAGCAGTACAAACAACAAGGATATCAGTAAAACGATGAAGTAGGGACGCATTAAAGGCAGCAGTTCTTCGGGTTGCCCCAGCCGGTGGATATTCAGATAGAGTATCCACATGATGAGTGTGAGCAATACTGCCAGCAGTGTATTGGCAAACAGGCTGTTCTTCAGCATCCGTCCCACTACATGGGTTTCTCCCCGTCCGAACAGGCTCCCCACGATAGGGGTCAGCCCGTATGAGAATCCGGTAGCGAAAATAATGGCCAAAGTAAACATATTGTTGACAAAACTGGCGGCGGCTAATTCATTCGTGCTGTGATGGCCTATCATTAATGTATCGGCAAAACCCAGAATGATGACACCTATCTGGCCGATAACGATAGGGATACCTAAAGTGAAAAGTGCTTTGTAATGTTGCATGGTTAATAAATTGCTAATGTGCCAATATGCCAATATGCTAATTTGCCAACTAGCTGCGCTGTATTCCGCATGGCGCATTGGCAAATTAGCATATTATCAGGTCGGCAAATTACTTTTATAGTAGAGTGTGGAACAATTTTCCCGCACAAATGTTTTTTGTGCCGCTTCTTTTATCTGTCCGGCAGTGACCGAGCGATACTTGTTTACTTCATTGTTAATATCCTCCGCTTTGCCGGTCAGTTCAAAATAAGCCAGATTGGTAGCCACATTCAGGTAATTCAGGTTATTGAATATCTGTTCGCTTTCATAGCGGTTCTTTACTTTTTCCAGCTCGTCCTCGTCCACACTTTCTTCCGTCAATGCCTTCAGTTCCTGCCATACGGCTGTTTCGGCAGCTTCCAGCGTGACGCCTGGGGCGGGTTTGCCGGTGATATGGAACAATCCCTCGTCAATGCTGCCCGAGATATAGGCGTCGATGCTGTTGAATACCTGTTTCTTTTGCACCAGATGCTGCACCAGGCGGCAGGAACGTCCGCTACTTAGCAAGTCGCTCAGCATATCAAAAGCATAATAGTCGGGATGGCGTCGTTCACAGATATGGAATGCCATAAAGAGCGCGTCTACAGGCACGTTCCGCTCCACTGTCAGCCGGCGTTCCTCCGTTTGCCGAGGTTCTGCCGGCAGTGAGCGGGGGGGTACGTTGCGGCGCGGGATAGGGCCGAACCACTTTTCGGCCAGTGCCACTGTCTCTTCAAAAGTAATATGTCCCGTTACAGCCAGAATGGCATTGTCCGGTGCATAATATTTAAAGAAAAAAGCTTTTACCTCTTCAAGGGTGGCATTGGCTATGTGGCTGATTTCTTTGCCGATGGTAGGCCACTGGTACGGATGCACCTTATAAGCCAGGGCACGTAGCAGATGCGAGGCGTCTCCGTATGGCTGGTTCAGGTTTCGCTGTTTGAACTCTTCGATTACTACTTGCCGTTGCACTTCCAGACTGCGCGGGTTAAAGTCGAGAGACAACATACGGTCACTCTCCAGCCAGAATCCGGTTTCCACATTCTGACGGGGGAGGGTGATGTAATAATTGGTTATGTCATTATTTGTCCATGCGTTATTCTCGCCTCCGGCATTTTGTACCGGAGTGTCATAGTCGGGCACATGGACAGAGCCTCCGAACATCAGGTGTTCAAACAGATGGGCGAATCCGGTATGGTCAGGATCTTCATCGCGTGCGCCCACATCGTACAGCAGGTTCAGTGCCACCATCTGGGTGTATTGTCCTCATTGTGTATCACACGCAGCCCGTTACGACAAGGTGTATCGGTTAATGTTAATCATCTGAGTCGCAAATTACTGAATACTGGCCTTGAGAATCCGGATATTCTCTACAGGGCGGTCTGCGCGGTTCGTTTTTGCTATTTCAATATTCTCCACTACTTCCATGCCTTCGGTTACTTCACCGAATACGGTATAAGAACCGTCCAGGTGGGGAGCGCCGCCTACGGTGCTGTATGCTTTGATCTGTTCGGGGGTGAAGCGGAATTTCTCTTCTTTGTCCGCCAGTTCACGGGCTTGGGCTTCCAGTGTGTCCTGCAATTCCAGTAATCCGGCATTGTCGCCCGCCTTGCGCATCTTGTATATTTCCTTCATGTGCTGGCGTGCTAGACTGTCGAACAGGGCCTCTTCGCGCTGTTCGTTTATTTTGTTCTCCATGCCCAGCAGTTGCGGTTCGGTGAACTTGCGTCCGGTAACAATATAGAACTGGCAACCCGATGAAGCCTTTTCGGGGTTCACATCATCACCCTGGCGTGCTGCCGCCAATACTCCTTTCTTGTGGAAGAATTTCGGATTGAATTCGGCGGGAATGGTGTAACCCACATCACCGCTGCCCAGCATGGCGGTATCCGATGCGTTTTTGCTGTCCGGGTCGCCGGCCTGGATCATGAATTGTTTGATAACCCGGTGGAACAACGTACTGTCATATACTCCCTCTTTTACCAGTTTGATAAAGTTATCACGATGTTTCGGTGTTTCATTATACAGGGCCACTGTGATATTCCCCATGGTGGTTTCCAGTTTCACTAGGGTACGCTTTTCATTTTCCATATGATGATTCGTTTGTTTTTTCGAGCCGGCGCTGCATGCAGTCAATGCGATGAAGGCCAGGCATATTAGTAAAATTTTGTTTGAAATCATGAGCTGTTTTTTTATTTATCGGACAAATATAACAAAACTCGCTCACATACGGATGGATTTCGCAGGAATAATGCAAACTGTTGGAAATAAAGGGAGATATGCAGGTTTACTCTATATTCATCCATTGAGGGGTTTTGACCTGTTCAGCAGGAGTTAAGAGAATAATGGCTACTTATCCATTGCCGATTTGAGGTTGCAAAGGAACGGGAAAAGACCTTTTCCTCTCCTTGTTTATTATTTTCATTCAAAAATCAATAGGAATGGTATTACTTACGAATGATGCGGTTAATGAATAGCCAGCTCCCGAATATCTGAAGCAGCATGCCTGGAATACCAATCCGGAAATCCTGTGCGGCAAGCCAGAAATCTCCTTTCGTCGCCTATTCTCCCAGCATCCCGACAAGCTGATAGGCCAAGACGACCCCAAGGAGCAGTCCGGGCGAAGCTTTCCTGAAATGCGAAGCCGCATACCCGGCAACCACAGCCAACAGAACGGATTTGAGAAAGATGGCGGGGCAGTACAGCCATAGCAAGCATCCCGAACAGTCTATTTCAGTTCGACAAGTTCGTACTTCTGACTTCCCATACCGAGCTGTTCGGCATAGTCGAGTGTATGCATCCCGTGGCGCGAGTCGATACGTTCGATCAGGTGAATTTTACCGTGGTCTTCGGAGGAGCGTACCAGATCGGTGCAGGCCCGGTCAAGCGCTACCGGGTCAAGCGAGGCAAGGATACCGATGTCGCCCATCCTCGGATCTTCAGGCGAGGAGTCACAGTCGCAGTCCACCGAAAGATTGTTGGCCACACTGATGTAGAGAATCTTATCGCCGCAATGGTCCGTGACGGCTTTGGCGGCCTCGGCCATCGACTCCAAAAAGTTATCCTGTTCGGGAAGGTTACCCCAGACTTTGCTTACGTCCTTGGTCGTGCCTGCCGAATGAATCCACGCCTTGCCGCCCGACGAGGCGATGCCGATGGAGATATTCTTGATTGCGCCGCCGAAACCACCCATCGCATGACCTTTGAAATGCGACAGCACAACCGTAAAATCGTAATTCAAGTAGTTCTTGCCCACGAAATCCTCTTTCAGGTGCTTGCCGCCTTTTACCGGCAGGGACACTTCGCCGTCGGCATCCATGATGTCCACTTTCGCAATCGCCGTAAAACCGTGGTCGGCAGCAGCTTTGAGGTGTGCCTCCGTATTGGCACGTCCGCCACCATAGGCCGTATTGCACTCCACGATTGTGCCGTTCATTTTCCGTACAAGTGGTGCAATGAGTGTCGGCTGGAGAAAATTATGTCCGCCCGGTTCGCCGGTGGAGAGTTTTACCGCAACCTTTCCTTCGGCTTTACGACCGAGAGCCTCGTAGATCTTCACAAGATTTTCCGGGGTAATTTCCTTGATAAGATAGACCTTTGGGAGTTCAGATGCGCTATCCGATGTCTTGTCCTGTGCCTGTACATATCCTGTTCCTATGGTCAAAAATACCATTGCAGCCATTATCATGCTCATTATCTTTTTCATATATACTGTAATTTATCAATTAAAAGTTCAGATTTATACCTGCCATCACCGTAGCTCTCGGCATCGGGTATCCGGCATTGATTTCGTAACGCTGTGCCAGCAGGTTTTCTCCGCGTGCCCAGATGTCGAGCCATGGGGTGGCACGGAATTGTCCGCGCAGATTCCATAAGACAAAATCCTCGGTTGTAGCCGGATCTGTCGAGGTGTAAAGTCCGGCGATGTACTGTATGCCCGTCGATACCGACCAGCGTCCTTGCGTGAAGTTTGCTCCGGCATAGAGCTTATGTTCGGGAGCGGCAATCACGGGATTCTCCATGTGCAGGTAGCTGTAATTGGCATCCACCGACCAACTCTTATTGAAACGGTAAGCGACCTGTGCTTCGACGCCTGCATTGTCTATCTCTCCCGAATTCTGGTTCAGCATACCGCTTCCGCTCGGATTGGGCAGGGTCATAATCAGGTTCTTGCCATCGATATAGAAGAGATTGATACCATACGACAGGCTTCCACCCAACAGTCTTTGCGAGAAGGCTATCTCGTAGTTCCACATAGATTCCGGCGTCAAGTCGGGATTCTGCGGCGGGAACATGTACATCTCACGGAGAATCGGGTAACGGAAACCTTTGGAGGCAGAAGCCTTCAGTTCGATGGTATGAGGCAGGTGGAATGCCAATCCAGCCTGCGGCACCCATTCTGTTCCGACACGGGAATGATGATCAACGCGCAATCCTGCGTTGAACGTGAGCCACTTCCCGACATCCTGCCGGAAGTCCACATAGCCTGCCACCTCGTTTTCATGCTTATCCACCAAATCGCTGCGTGTTCCCGCGTCTTCTCCGCTCACATATTCGCTCCATGCCTCGCCACCGTAACGGAACCAGTCGAAGCCTACGGTGATGCGGTTATCCTTGAAGAACCGGGCGCTCTGATACCATGAGATACCCATCATGTCGTCATACGAGTTGAAGCGGTCATCCTGCGGACCTTCCCCTGCGGAAGGCGTATAGCCGTCGTTAATCCAATGGTCGCCCCAGTTGTAGAAGAAACTCAACGCACCGGAAGTCTTCCCGTATTCATTTTCGACGGCAAAAGAGGTCATGCCCCGTGTAATGTGCTGGTCACCGTCCAGCAGCGGAGCCGATACCGGGCCGGGATAAGAGGCGTTGAAGTGGGTCACGTTCACGTCGGCACGCAGATTCCAGTGGTCCGTCACCTCGTAACCGATCCGGCCGTAACCGCCGTACTGCTCGAATCCCATGTCGGCACGATGCCCGTCCGTGCGGTTGTACGAGCCGCTGATGACGCTCGAAAAATGCCCTTTGCGGATGCGGTTCGTCAGTTCGGTTTCCAACGTGTTGTAGGAACCGTACCCTGTGTGCAGGTGGGTGCGAATCCCATCCTCGTGCATTTTGCGGGTCACAATATTTACTACGCCACCCATGGCATTCGAACCGTAGAGTACGGATGCCGGGCCACGCAGTACCTCCACCCGGTCGGCCAGGAGCGTCTGGTAGGCATCGGCAATCGGATGTCCGAAGATGCCGGCATATTGTGGATGCCCATCAATAAGCACCATCAGGCGGGCATTGCCGCCACTTAACCCGCGTAACGAAAGTACCGCCTGCCGCCCCGTTGGAGACCCCGTAGCCCATCACGCCGCGCGAAGTAGTGAACAGACCCGGAACCTGTTCCGTGAGCACAGGGAGCAGGGAAGGCTGCATCGACTGCTCGATTCTTTTCCTGTTCACTACTGAAACAGTCTGCGACAAGTGGCGTATATCCGTCTGATGACGGGTTCCGGTAACGACCACTTCGTCGATAGTCAATGTTCTTTGGGCTGACAAGCTGTCTGCCGTATCAGGTGTTTGGCCCGAAACGGTCAGGCTTCCGGCCAATATGAATGTTGCAAATAGTAAATGTTGTTTCTTCATTTATCTGAATTCATTCTTTTAGATTGTAATGTTATAAACTCTTCAATTCGGACGAGACAATCCTGTGGAGTAAGGCAATACCGGCAACAAGTTTCCAGCGGGCACCATCCCGTCTTTGTACGGTTGATAATGTGCGGGACTGCCGTACCGTAACTGACGCGTACCCCGCTATCGGCAAACAAGTCGAGGGCCGGACGGCTGACCACGTCCGCATGGAGCTCTCCGACCTCTCCCAAAATCATCAGCGCCGCAGCCGCCTTGCCTACGACTTTGTCCGCAACGGAAGCTCCTTTCAGGAAATCGGAATCTTCCCGCAGCAGGGCATACAGGTCGGCCACACCGCGTCTGTCGAAAGTTCTGACTTCTCCGTTGGAAACGACTAAAGAATGTTTCCCTTCATGCAGTAATCGGATGATATCTTCCAGCATAATGTTTCAGAAACTATATTCGTCGAATGAGTTTGGCGGGATTGCCCGCGACAAGGGTATTCGGCTCCACATCGTGCGTGACGACACTGCCGGTTCCACAGTCTGTTTTGGTGCTTTCGACGGGTTACTGAAAGTAAGTAGGCTCATAAGTATCAATACTATCTGTTTCATGTCATTTTAATTTAGCATATTCTTCATCACCGACAGGTTCCAGCCATTCGGTACTGTTGTTCTCACCGGGCACTTCGATGGCTAAATGCGAGAACCAGCTGTCGGGAGCCGCCCCGTGCCAATGTTTCACGCCTGCCGGAATATTGATTGCATCCCCGGAATGTAGTTCCACCGGCTCTTTGCCCCACTCCTGATAGTAGCCGCGACCGCCCACGCATACGAGTGTCTGACCGCCGCCTTTCGTTGCCTTGTGCACATGCCAGTTGTTGCGGCAGCCCGGCTCAAAGGTCACATTTACCACGGGGACTCCGTCCGTTACCACGGGAGCCGTGTAACTTTGACCGATGAAATACTTGGCATAGGCATCGTTGGGTTTCCCCACGGGGAAAATGATAGTTTGCGCGTAGGCTTCGAGCGAACCTGCCGCCACGCTGTCTGCATTACCGCCGGTCCAAACCTCTTTTGCCATACGGAAAGCCGCCCACGCTTTCGGCCAGCCCGCGTAGAATGCGGCATGGGTGAGTATTTCGGCTATCTCGGTTCGGGTCACTCCGTTCTTCTTCGCCGATTCGAGATGGTACTTGAACGACGAGTCGGTCAGCCCCTGCGACATTAGGGCGACCACGGTTACGATGGAACGGTCGCGGAGCGAAAGCAGATTGTTCCGGCTCCACACTTCCCCGAAAAGAATATCATCGTTCAAACGTGCAAATTCGGGGGCAAATTCTCCGAGCGCATCGCGTCCGGCAGTCTGTTGGATTTTTACTTGTGATTTTGCCATGATCGGAAAAATTAAAGTCAATAATAAAGCTAATGATGCTACTTTTGTTTTCATACGATATGATTTTTAGTTCGACATTTCCAAGACAACCGACAGGTCTTTCCTGTTTCCGATACAAAAGTACGGGCATTATTCCACAACAGCTTTGCTGCAAGGCTCAAACTGTTTTGTCCTGAAGTTCATCTTACCATGAAGGAGCGACACCATAAGCCTCCTTGTATATCTTGGAGAAATGCGACAGGTTCTTGAAACCCACATCGAAGCAGGCTTCCGTCACTTTCTTCTTGCCTGATTTTATCAGGCCGTGCGCGGCTTCCAGACGACGTTTGATAATCCACTTTTTGCGGTGTCAGGTTGCTGACTTTGGCAAAGTCCCGCTTGAAGGTAGCCAGGCTGCGTCCCGTATAACTGGCGATTTCCTCCAGAGAGAGATCACACATGTAGTTCTCGTTCAGATAGTCGAGAATGTCGATTTTCCACGGCTCCACGAAGTCGAACAGCGACGCATAGAGATTCCGGTCTGTATTAAGCAGTACATATATCCCTTCTACCATTTTCAGCTTCAGTACGTCTTCGGACGGTTTTTCGCCTGCATCGAAATAGGGTATGACCGATTCGAACAGCGAACGGATATCAAGCCTGTTACTGGGCAACACGCGCAGGCTTACCTTCTCACGTTCGGAGTCGTTCGGAATCTGTTGCCGGTTAAGCGTCTGGTAAAATTCTCTTAGAAACGGTCTTGAGAACTTCAGTACGACAGAACGGTAAGGCTTTCCGTCCTCTACCTTTTTCTGCAACCACATCCGGTTATCGCGCCGCATGAAAGCACAATCCCCCGGATGCAACACGGTTTTCTTACCACGTTCCTCTATCTCCAACTCACCGGAGCACAAATAAATAAGCGTATGCTCCCTGTTTTCGTGGGCGCATCCCCGGTCATCGGTGAAATAACTCGCTATAAGCACGTTCGAGCAATCGAATACATCTAATCGTTCCATATTGTCAGTCTTTAATTTTCGCAAATATAACGCATTCCAACCATAAAGTTTTTGTTGTAAGGCTCAAATTTGCAAAACGGATAAAATATTTTTGTACGCTTGACCTCGTATAGCAGCTGTTACCTTACAGACTACAGTACAACACATTACGGTTTCAACGGGCCATAAAAGTACGATGCCGTAGCACCGCCGTCGATCAGAAAGTCCGCTCCCGTGATAAATGCCCCTCTGTCGCTCATAAGTAGTTCGGCAACATTGGCAACCTCGTCCGCGGTTCCGGGGCGTCCTGCCGGACATTTGGCGAACATGTTTTTGTAAAAATCACCTCGCTGCCCGTTGAACTCGTCGATAGCCAAGGGAGTTACAATGATACCAGGTGAAATGGAGTTGATTCTTGCCCCGCGCTCGCCCCATTTCACAGCTTCGGCCATTACACGTTTCACGTTACAACGCTTGGCCATCTGGTAAGCGTGTAACGTATCCTTGATACTATCCGGTTGCAGCATGTCGAGCGAGAGCAATTCTTCGGCAGGAGTCGTGGCCAGTAGCATATCCTCCTCGATGGTCAGTGCGGGCATCCGATGCCCTGACTGGCTGGAAATCGTTACCCCGACACCGTTTTCTTTAATAACCTTCCCAACTTCTTCGAGCAGGACAGCCGTTCCGTACAGATCGACTTTCAGAATCGTTTCGATGGAAGCCTGACTCGGTGATACGCCCGCCGTATTGACGAGCATTGAAATTTCACCATGTTTCCGTGCAACCGCAATCAAGTTCAAAATGGACTCCCTTGAAGAGAGATTCATTTCGACGGGTACTGCATCAAATCCCGCCTCATTCAATATACGGCAAACAGCCTCGGTACTCTCCGGGTTCAGGTCTCCGACAACGATCTTTTTCCCATATCCCATACGGCGGGCTATCGCCATTCCTATCTGACCGGCACCGGTCAATATCATTACTTCTTTCTTCATATTTACTTTTTCTTTATTCTTTGATAACGTGATTTTTTATCTCATTGCCGGTTTATTCTTCATTTTGTTCCAGCACACGGGCCATCCGCTCCAACCCTTCAACAAGCAGTGTTCGGGGGCAAGCAATATTCAGACGGATAAATCCCTCGCCGCCGGGTCCGTACATCGTACCTGAATTGATCATCAGTTTTTGTTCCTCTTGCAGGCGCAAGGTCGTAGCATCCGAACCGATACCGAGTGCTCGGCAGTCTATCCATACTAAGTAAGTTCCTTCGAGTGGTAACACGGGATATTGCGGTAACCGCTGCTCAAAAAAGTGGCAGAGATATTCGTAATTCCTACGCAAGTATTTGCGCAAAGCATCGAGCCACTCTCCACCCTCGTTATAAGAGGCGATTGTAGCGATTACGCCGAACGGGTTGACATCGCACACTTCATTGATGTTGATGGCGCGGTCAATACGACGACGTACATCATCATCGGCCGCAATGATATTGGCAATTTGCAGTCCGGCAAGATTGAATGCCTTACTCGGTGAAACGCAAGTCACGGAATTTTGTTGGAAGCGTTTAGACAGGGAAGCAAAAGGAGTATAGTCATACCCCTCATAGGTCAGTTCGCAATGAATTTCATCTGCCACAACAAACACTCCGTTGCGCAAACAGATGTCTCCGATATGCCGCAGCTCTTCCGGCGTCCAGACCCGTCCGACCGGATTGTGAGGATTACATAGTAATAGGATTTTCGCCTTCGGATCAGCCACCTTTGCTTCGAGGTCGTCGAAGTCGATTGAGTAGCGACCATCTCGGTAAATGAGGTTATTGGCCGACAGTTCGCATCCGTCGTTGCGAATCGACGAATAGAAGCAGTTGTATGCCGGAGTCTGGACGATTACCTTGTCGCCCGGTACGGTCAGGGCTTTGATAATGGCCGACAGAGCCGGTACGACACCGCTTGTATAGATAATCCACCGGGGATCTATCCGCCAACGATGACGGTTCTCGAACCACCGGACGACTGCATCGTAATAGGTTTCGGGTACTTTGGTATAACCGAAAATGCCGTGTGCAACCCGCCTTTGCAAGGCTTCTACAATGGTCGGTGCAGTACGGAAATCCATATCCGCCACCCACATGGGCAGCACATTTTCCTCCTCAGGAGTGTCCCATTTGTAAGAGTTCGTCCCGCGACGCGGGATAATCGTATCGAAATCGTATTTCATAACTTATCTATTTATTCGTAATTTATAAATCCAGTTACTGCCCCAAAGTCTCGCGAGGAAGATTACTCCCCGGAAACAAAGCTCGATGCACATGGCAAGCCACACGCCGCGTAGTCCCATCGTGGGAGCAAGCCATGCCGCCAGTGTCAGTCGCACGCCCCAAATGCTGCCGAAGTTCATCAGACTGGGTACGAATGTATTACCCACACCTACGAATACACCGTAGGCAACGATAGATGCCGCAAACATCGGCTCTGCAAAGGCTTCTATCCGCAGAATCTCGATTCCCAACGTGCGGATTTCCTCCACGGGAGTCATCACTCCGATGATTTGCGGAGCCGCCACATATATCAACGCTCCCATAACACCCATAATCAGCATTCCCGACCAGACGGTAATATTGGCAAAACGACGGAGCAACCGGATACGGTTCGCTCCAAGGCTCTGACCGACCAACGTCGTGGCAGCCTCCGAGATGCCGTAGCCGGGCATATAGCAAAGGCTTTCGGCAATAATGGCGAACGAGTTGGCAGCAATGGCAACGATGCCGAGCGGTGCGACAACCACCGTCGTTGCGATCTGCGCTCCACAAATGGCCATGTGTTCGAATCCCATCGGTAACGAAATACGGAAAGACTTACGCAATGTCTCCCGTTTGGGTAGAAAACTTCCCCGTTCTCCGACGAACTTCAGCATGGGCGAGCGGCGGCATAGATACCACATCATTCCTCCGGCGGTAACGAGTTCGGCCAATACCGTTCCCAATATAGCACCTTTCACACCCAGACCTGCACCGGGAGCGGTAAATACTACTCCGAACCACTCCACATGCCTCGTCGGAAAGATCAGGAAGAAGTTGAACACGACATCCAGCAAGCACATCATTATATTCAGCATGGCGGGCACGCGCATATTCCCACTGCAACGCAACATGCCTCCTGCAAGAAAGTTCAACTGCAAGGCAGGCAGGAATAGTGCGAATATTCTGAAGTAGAGGGACGAATCGTTCCATATCGCCTCGTCTCCACCCAACCAGAGAGGAAGCATACCGCTGATACAAATACCGCCAACAGCCAACAGCGAACTGAAAACAAGCGTGGCAGTAACTGCCTGACGGAGTATCTTTTTGGCTTCCACGAAATCCCCGGCTCCGATACGATGTGCCACCTGCACGGAAAATCCCATCGCAGCGGCTGCACACACCCCCCAGAACAGCCAAGTTGTGGTCGAGACCAATCCGATGGAAGCAGCGGCATTCGCACCGAGGCTGCCCACCATCGAGGCATCGATGTACTGCATGGCGATAGAAGATATCTGAGCCATAATGGCCGGGACGCTGAGGTATGCAGTCAGGCGTAACTGCTGCCCCAGCGTCATTTGTTTCCCTTCGCGGATAAGCGATAACAGATAATCAGTCTTTCCCTTTCCTATTCCCATTAAATTATTCGCAAGTACGTCAATCGGTAAAACAAGTTTTCTCATCCCAGAGTCTCAGCTTGCAATCGGCGGGAGCCTTGATATTCTCGTCAAGGATAATCTCTCCGTAGCTCTCGGCGGTGATACAACCTGTTCGCGGATTCTTTACTCCGCCTATCGCACCTTTGATGGTGGCCTGCACCGAACTGTACTCGAAAGCCCGGTCACAGTCGGGGCCGAACGTGCAAGTCTCCAACACGAGGTCGTGGGCATAGCAGAGCGGCTGTTCGCCGGTAATGTGACAGTTCACCAACCGGAGATTGTGCGAATGCCAGCCCAAGTATTCGCCGTTGAGTTCCGAATCGTAGATCGTCACGTTCTCCACCTCCCAGAAAGCATCTTTCGTGGTGATTTTGGCATTATGAATCTCCACATCTTTCACGTACTGGAAAACGTATTTACTGTCACTTTCCAATCCGTCGATGCGGATATTGCTGCTGAACATGAAGGGATAAGTGCCGCCATGCAGTTTCAGATTTTTGATATTCAGATTCCGGCAGCGCCAGAACACTTCATCGGCATCGTTTATCTCCACGTTCTCGATTTCGATGTCGTGCATCTCGCGGAACATCTTGGGCGCATCAATGCGTGTATTCGTCATTTTCAGATGGTCGGAGTACCATAGCGCCGAACGTCCTCCGACATCGAAGAAACAACGGTCGATAACGAAACCATGCACATGCCAGAAAGGATAATTCCCCTCGAACCGGCAATCAACGGCTTCGATGTTGCTGCACTCCTTGATGGCCGACTCTCCGGCACGGATGATTACATTTTCCAAACGTAAGTCATGTGATTCGAACAAAGGTCTTTCACCTCCGAATTCTGCATTTTGATATTACTTTCATACTTTCCTTATTTTTAATTATTATTCATATTCGACTTATAACAGCGCAAAAGTACGAAGCGCCCTTTATGACCACTTTGCTTCAAGGCTCAATTTGCTTTGTTATAAAGTTCATCTAACAGAGGATGGTTTATGTTATAGTACTATAGATTTAATGAATTGGGCGGGAACACCAGCTGCTACCGTATTTGCTTCCAAATCTCTTGTTACAACCGCTCCGGCCCCGATGACGACATTGTCGCCGATGGTTACGCCTTGCAGAATCGTTGCATTGGAACCTATCCATACGTTCTTACCCAACACAATGGGTGCAGGATAGGTCGTATGACGTTCTTCCGGAGCCAAACCGTGATTGAGTGTGGCAAAGACCACGTTATGTCCTATCTGGCATCCGTCACCAATTATCACTCCGCCATGATCCTGAAAATGACAGCAGGCATTGATGAACACCCCTTCGCCGACGGTGATATTTTTACCGAAATCGGCATAGAACGGTGGAAATACCCGGAGCGATTCCGGTACCTCGTAACCGAATAGCTCGGAAAGTAATCCACGTACTTCGTCCTGTGTGTGATATGCTGTATTCAGCCGGAAAGTAATGCGCCGGGCTTCGTTGCTCATATCGTCCATAAAGCGGTGTATCTCCTCTGTATCGAGTGCCCTACAAGTCTTGACATATTCTTTGAATGCATCTGTTGTCATGCGTCTTATCTCCTTTCAATCTTCACGGGTATGTCTCCGGCTATACTTAATGCTTCGATACCGTTCCCGTCGATACGACCGATTTTAATCAGGTCGTTACTATGAGACCAACTCTTACAGAAAATAGCTACATTGCCCCACGGTGCATAGATTGTTATATTTCCGGGTGTGGGGGCACAGCCTCGTGTGACGCCTTCGGTTGTCAGAGCCGGATCAGGATAGAAAATCTTCTCCGTCATGTTGTTATAATCGTTCAGTGTTATTTCAAGAGGCAGGCGAGAGAGGAAATCCCGTGCGGCGGCATTGTCTTCCATCGTAGCGGTAACGGTACGGTCGCCGACAGTAATATTTACGTTCAAAGAAGATACATCGGGAGTTTCCGGTTGTCCGGGTCTAAACGGTTCGTCATCACCTCCGCCACAGGCCGCCATCGACAGGACGGTCAGCAGTAACAAAGGAATCAATAATAACTTTTTCATATTCATTTTTTTATTGG